>Ga0316205_10000178_pt1 | contig 135757 bp, 129 predicted proteins | sample 3monthpyrite_MG_FD_204941 | JGI IMG/M metagenome (GOLD analysis project Ga0316205, IMG submission 204941) | Microbial mat bacterial communities from mineral coupon in-situ incubated in ocean water Damariscotta River, Maine, United States -... | ecosystem: Environmental > Aquatic > Marine >...
TCAGGATATCCCTTTCAATCAAGCTATAACCGGCTTCTCTTAGAATTTTTTTTTGCTTCGAATTATTAATACAACCAGGCTTTTCATAAAATATGATAACAAGCATAATAATCACGTCTTGTCTTTATTGACAATTTTCAATAAGTCCACCACCGGATGTTGCCACAGCCATCAACACAGGCCGATAGTTTTTATCAAACCCTGTAGACTCATCCTTACCCTGTTGCTTAACCGAATGGAGTATAGGAAGTTGGGTAGATTGACAATATAGACTTCAAATATTTTTCCAGTTCTTCCAACAAAATATGCGTGCACAGGTAAGGCGGTAAATAATCCTTTAGGTATTTCTGCTTGCTCGGCTTCCACTTCGTCATCTGCCTGGTAACGGGCACTTTTCCTCGCCTTGCGCAAATACTTTCCCAAAATATCGCCCGGTGCTTCCAAAGTTAACACCCGCTCACTGAGAATGCTTTCATCATTGACCAGCTGCGCATCATCCCCTTGAGAAGATAATACCACCATATTTTTTCGAGACCAATCGGTACTGCGATGACTAGTGGTGGGGTCTTCTGCAAAAAATCCGACCCCTTTGGCTGAAAATTTATCCCCATATTGTGAGCGCCAGGAAAAATAACACTTTTCAGTCTCGTCATACGCGTCAATGAGGCCGGCCGTTTCTTTTACATAACCTTTTTCCGCTAAGATTTCACTGATGGTTTTATTTTCAATATCTTTACTGCGAATGGTAATGGTTTTCGTTGCCATTTTCGCTTTGGCATTGGCTTTTAACTCGATTAATAACTTCGCCGTCTCCTCTTCACCACCGGGGGTAAAATCCACACGCGTCACCACATAAGCCAGCGTTTTATCAGTGGCATTGGCAGTAAATAACCAACCTCGAACGGCATTATGTACAAGATAACGAGCTAATGCGGGAACCACCCTTTCCAGATCATCAACAGTAAATCGCTCAGCCTCGTCATTGATCGCTTTTTGCAGTGTCGAAAGCTGAGCAGCCCGCGATTGCATCAACGGCCCCGCATTTTGATACAGGTTTTGTAAATAGTTGACCTGGTGATGAGACAGTTCTCTAAATAAAACTTCCACTTTATCACCAAAACGCAGTTGCTCTTTGAGCGCCGACAAATCCGGGAATTCACTGAGAAAATAATCAATATAGGGTTTTTCGATTTCCAGTTTCATTAGGCTTTCCAAAATTCGCTAGACATTGCCAATGATGTTATTCTCCCGCAACATGGCTTTAAAGGCTTTCATCACCGGGCGGGATATCATGGTCTCCGCGTACAAGCGCTGTTCGTAAACTTTTTCCTTCATATACTCATCCATTGATTTTTCCGCGCTGGCAATCAATCGATGAATATCAGCTCCAAGAAATTTCCCCTGGCGGTGTTTGCCAACCTTATACATTAATGCGATCACTGCTTTTTCTTGTGGGAACATTTTACACTTACCATCGAGTATCTTTAACATGATGCTGGTGATGCAATCAATTTGTATGGGCTCAAGTTGCGCTTTTTCTATCCACAATAAGGCAGAATGAACTTTTTGCCGGTTTTGCATTTATTTAATCACACCAGAACATATGATTTGACAGGCATGACACTCATTACACGGTTACAGCGGTTTGGGCAAAAACGGATTTTAGATATTTCAGGATAGCGGCGGTGGCAGCCAGTTCCAGGGCATTAAACCCATCGTGGGTTGCAATGTGCATATCCGCACCCGCCTCTACCAGCAATTTAACGACTTCCAGTTTACCACTGGAAGCAGCATAACCGAGACACGTCGCGCCATTAACATTTTGGCGATTGATATTACCGGTCGAGGCTATAAGTGTTTTCACCACATTGAGCTGATTGCTAAAACAAGCAAACCAAAGGGCACTATTTTTATCCGCATTCACCAGATCTGCGTCAGCACCACGCGCCAGCAGTTCCTTGACTACGTCCAGATTGCCTTCCTTGGCAGCTTCCATGAGCGGAGTATTGGCATTGGCAATTCGGTCATTGATGTTCAAAGGGTCAAAACCTTTATGACTCAGCCAGGTGTTGATCGGATCAGATGCAGGTGATTCCTTTTGCTGCGAAAATTTTTTCCAGGCAGTATAACCACCTGTCAAGTTGTAAACATTTTTAAAGCCCAGCTTGCCCAATAAGCAGCACAAATCACGACTGCTATTTCCCAAATAACAATAAACCAAAACTTTTTGTTCTTTTGTATTATTCTTTATAAGCTGCTCAATGGAAAAATCATTCGCCGGAATCGCATTAGGTATATGGTCATTGTTAAATGAGTTTAAGTCCCTTGCATCGAGAATCGTGATCGCAGCCTGTGTTAGCAGTGTTGCCACCGCTGATGCATCGATATCTTGAAACGACATAATCTTTTCCTTCTATAAATGCGCTAGAGCAAGCATGTCGGAACATTGATAATTCATTATTTTCCGTAGTAAAATTCCTACCACAAGAATGTCTTTAAACTTTATTAATTCAAATGGCATACCATTTTTGACGAATACACTAAGTGCTTGAATATAGAGTTATTCACTCGTTGATATTTTTTTTCTTTTGTCACCTTTCCAACAATGCCAACAAAGGCCACCGCTCACTGATGTACCGTTTTAGACAAATCAGTTTTGAATCAATATTTAAGGCCATGTTTTTTTCCCAGAAAAATTTTTTTATTATCATGGTTCGGTTTTTGCGTAATGCTGCCTAGCAGATTAAAAAAAGCTATGCTTCGTTGGTATTTAATATTTGATAAATTTGGAGAGTTTCGGAAAATGTCCATTGATGCGATTAAATCTTTTTCAGAAAAAGCAAAATCAAATGCCGACCTGAGTGAAAAGCTCATGGCCTGTCAAAAAGTCAGGGCTTGATATTGATGGGTTTCACTTCGTTCTACCCATCCTACACTCTAAAACGGTATCGATGGGAACTTTTTTCGGGTAAGGCGGCATTCACGCTTCTAGCGTGAGGTTAAAACGTGTCTGCGACAATCAGCAAGCTTCAAAAACAACAGGATTGTCCATTCAACTCAGGTACTCTTGAATTGCATGATACATTTTTCGATCAGCAACAAGCTGATATTTTAATGCAGCAACTCATTGCAGAAAACCACTGGAATCATGGAGAATATGTTATCGCTGGACGCTGTTTTATCATGCCACGTTGGCAAACCTGGTATGCCGATCTCTGCATTATTTATAATTTCTCATATGAGTTGCATCAGCGCCGCGACTGGACGCCTGAACTATTAATGCTCAAACAACAAGTGGAGCATCAGTGCCAACACAAGTTTAATTCGGTATTGGTTAATTATTATCGCAATGGCAAAGATTGGGTCGATTGGCATTCAGATGACGACGTTGAACTTGGCCAAGCACCCGTAATTGCTTCTGTCAGTTTTGGGATCAACCGAAAATTTTGTTATCGCCATAAAAATTCAGGCAATATGAATTTCATCGATTTAAAAAACGGATCACTTTTGATAATGAAACCCTCTTTTCAGCAATATTGGCAGCACAGTATTACCCGAGCGCCTGAAATAAATTTGCCACGCATCAATTTAACTTTTCGACAAGTGGTAATGCCCGGGTAGAACAGGGATTCCTACTTTTTTGTTCCATTAGAATGATACCTTAAACGCCCCAAGTTAGGAATAGGTAGCCTTTTCCAATACGTAATAAGTTTCCTGTTTGGCGCCCAGATTTGGTTCGTATTTGTTCGTTCTGATTGACGACTGCATGGAGGCAGGAGGTTGAGCTACCAACAGTAGGCGCTTTAGGCGAAGACGGGCGGAAGATGGCGACTGCACGGATGCAGGAGGTAGGGCGACTCAGGGAGATAAAGCCGAGATGCGAAACCGGGAAGTTATTACGTGCCTATTCCTTAGTGCTTGAAATCCACGAAAGCAGTTTGACTGAAATATGTTCCATAGGCATCAACATTGTTATCAAAACAAACAAAAAAAATGGTACACATGGGAGGGAATGTGTACCATTTATTAGTTTAGGGTGGTATATTAAATCACAGGCTGGATATAACTATTCAATATTTAAGCCGCAGTAGGATGCATCCTTTTGTAAAAAACGGGTTTCAATTTCGTTTTTTCCATCAGCATCAAAACCGGATCGAAGGCAATCAAAGCCGAAAACAACGGATACATAGCGACCAGAACAATCGCGGCAATCCATTCCGCGCTATAAGACATAAACAAAATTGACACGCACAAGGCAATACCAACAATCATTCGCACTGAACGGTCAATCGAGCCGAGATTTTCCTTAATTGATAAATTCATCTTGTATCTCCTAGTCTATTTTCAGGGGGGGGTACTTAGTTAGTTACAAAACCAGTGCCAATTTTTTTGATTTTTTTAACTCATTAATTAAAAACAAAAAACTGGTTTTGACAGTCAATAATACTTGATAAATTTAGTCAACAATGTTGCACATTGTTTTCATTGTCAAACACATACCAGCAAATAATATTGACGGGGGAAAAACCTCATACACAGATAGGGACTAGTTTCATGAATCAGGACATTCGTTGTATTATCAGACATAGATTCGGCTCAAGTGTGTTTGCTTCAAAAGTTCACAATCCGGCACCAAGCAAGTTCCATCAGCGGCATAGGCGCGTGATTTGCATTCGTAAAAAATAATTCATCTTACAACAATCGAGGAAAGCATGAAATACGCACCGAGTGAATCCGAACTCAAGCAATTGTCAAATATGTCAGACGAAGAGCGTTTCAATTATTGTTTGGCACATATGGCAGAAACCGAGGAAGTCTGGGGATTGGCCGAGCCACAAGGCTGGGTCATTGGCGAAAAAGACGCACAAAGCACCCTGCCCATCTGGCCTTACAAAGAATTCGCCGTTCAATGCAAATCAGCCCAATGGGCAGCCGCTGAGCCACAAGCGATCTCACTCGAACAGTTTGTTTACAAAGTTAGCCAAATGTTAATCGAAAATCAGATGATGATGGAAGTATTTCCTACTATCACAGCCGCAGGAAAAATTATGGAACCCAAGGCATTTTTTAAAATCCTAGAAAACATCATGGAATCCGGAGAATATTTTATGGAAGGTTAACCCCATAGTTTAAAAATATTTTCCCAAAAAAACGTCAAATATACTATATACATTTAACAACCCAATTATCCTGATAGGTGGTTGCTGTTGGTTGTACTCAAAATCATTCAGATCAATTAGCATTTCATAACCTGACCCCTTAACTCGTAGCTTATTTGTTACTTGGTCTGTCTTCTTCTTTCCATTTTAAAGAATCGCGTCAATGATCTTGATATGTCTTTTCAAAAAGCGCTTGATGGTTTATACCGTGTTTATTTGAAAGATCCAAGGACTGGATACAAACTTAGGAGATTGGTTGCATTAACAAAAAAACAAGAAAAAATTCTTCGAGCCGTTGATAAAAGTCTTTTGAATAAATGTAGTGAATAAAAATAGAAGCTTAAATAACACTCAAAAACCATGAATAACTGCTGATAAAATCAGCAACATTAGTGCACTCATCACCGATCCGGTTTTTTGGTGGCCCGGATGCAGCAACGCGAAATCCGAGAAGGATTGAGCCCCCATCCCGGATTCCATTGCATTACATCCGGGCTACGTGACTAAATTCTATGGGCAATAGCAATTTGTGCAGAGCAAGCATCAACAATATTATTCACCGTTTTGTCATTCGCCGTTATCAACATCAAAGCTTGAGAGGAAAGATGCAGATTAACAACACTATTTATCGCTGGGGCTGGTTCATCCACAGGGCGGTGTACGATTAACATGAGCGAGTCGTCTACCTGACACCGATACTCTTTATACATACCAAAGTCATAAATTTCAACAATCCTTGCCCCCAGTGAATTTTCCATCTTTTTGCCAAAGCGTATTTTTTCAGGTTTTATCGCCACCCATTGAGCCCCTGGGATGAAGTCTGTATCAACTCTCAATCCTCCCCAATGGGTGGTGACAAATCCTTTTCTGGAAGATTTCAGCGGTAGAAAATTCTGCCAACCCAGCGTATTGGCTGTCTGTTTATTCACTGGATTGTTAAATACTGTCGCCGCCGATCCTTGGCGAGTTATCTTGCCATCCGACATCACAATTAGCTTGTCAGCCATTAATCGGGCCTCTTCCAGGTCATGAGTGACCAGAATGACGGGACAATCGATGGTTTTAATATATTCTTTTAATTCCCTTTGCAATTGCTTTCGCAAGGTATAATCGATAGCGGATAACGGTTCATCTAACAGTAATAATTTGGGTTTGATGGCCAGCGCACGACCTAAGGCCACCCGCTGCTTCTGACCTCCCGATAATTGGCTAGGGTATTGATGTTGTACATGAACAAGATCTAGCTTTTTCAATAATTCATTGACTGTTTCATTGCGCTGTCGTTTATCAACGCCAAAACCCATGTTTTCAATCACCGTCATATTCTCAAACAGGGCATAGTCCTGAAACACAAATCCGACGGAACGCTGTTGCACAGGTTTATTGATGCGTTTTGCAGAATCAAACCAAGTCTCTCCGTGACATTGAATACTGCCTAGCTCAGGCTTTTCCAATCCGGCTAATAGCCTCAGCAAGCTACTTTTACCGCAGCCTGATGCCCCTAAAATAACAGTCACTTGAGATTTGCTAAGTGAAAAATTAGCATCTAAGTGAAACTCGTTACGTCTAAAGTCTATATCAACGTTAATATCAAACATTAGTTGATACTCCATTTACGGTTAAGTGAATACACAATTAACAAAACCAACATAGAAAAAACTAGCAGGCCTAAAGACATCCAATGGGCTGTGGCATAATCCAAGGTTTCTACCGCCTCATAAATTGCAATAGAGATCACTTGAGTTTCACCTGGAATATTACCCCCCACCATTAATACAACCCCAAATTCTCCTACCGTATGCGCAAACCCTAGCACCAAGGCAGTAATCAATCCTCGACGTATCATTGGTATGATCACCAATATAAAGGTACGCAAATGCGAAGCGCCAAGCGTATAAGCGGCTTCGATGGATTTTTTATCGAGTTTTTCAAAGGCTGTTTGCAGTGGCTGAACCACAAACGGTAAGGAGTAAATACAAGAGGCAATCACTAAGCCGGTAAAACTAAATGCCAAAGGGCTGCCGGTTAATTCTTGCCAAGCCTGGCCGACCACACCATTCTGAGATAACATGATTAGCAAATAAAAACCCAATACGGTTGGCGGCAACACCAAAGGCAAAGCAGTAAGTGACTCTAAAAAAGGTTTAAACTTGGAAGAGGTGGTTGACAGCCACCATGCCAATGGCACGCTAAAAACAAGAAGGATAACCACAGTTATCAAGGCTAATTTAAAGGTAAGAAAGACTGGAGTCAAGTCAATCATTCATTGCTCTCTTCTAAAATTTTATCGCATCACAACAGCCGCGTTATTAACAAAATAATAGCCATATTTGGCAATACGCTGTTTGATATCCTCTCTTTGTATGAATATCAGAAATTTTTTCGCCAAAGTCACTTTTTTACTCGAAGATAAAATAACTGCTTGTTGCTCAATCGCCGTATAAAGATTGATAGGTATGTTTAGATAATACCCCCCTTGGATTTTATCGGGATCCTTGATTTGAGAGGCTGCAATAAAACCCATATCGACATTTCCTGTTTGTAAAAACTGCCATGTTTGATTGATATTTTCGCCTTTAATCACACGAATTACCTGCAAAGAAATATTCAATTGGTGAATCACTTCCATGGCCGCAACACCGTAAGGCGCTGTTTTAGGATTTGCAATGGCTATCGTTTTGATAGATGTCTCAGTTAATATTGATTTGATTTCTGATTGATCTCTAACATCATGTTTTTTACTCCACAATATTATCTTTCCCACCGCATAAGTCATGCGACTACCATGGATAGCGTATCCACGTTTTTCTAATCGTTCGGGTTCACGGGTATTCGCTGCAAAAAACAAATCATAGGGAGCCCCATGAATAATTTGTGTATAAAACTTACCGGTAGAGCCACTACTGATTTTTACCCGCTGCCCAGTTTCTTTTTCATAAAGCCGTGTTAAGGATTTCATCGGTTGCAAAAAATTGCTAGCGACAGCGACTTTTATGTCTTGCGCATTGGCCACTTTTACCACAGCACAAATAAACAAATAGCATAAAATAAAAATAACTTGCTTTTTACGAATGGATAAGATCATGGTCAGTATTTTTAATCGTTATATTCATTATTAAATACTCAGCAGTTCTTATGCCAATCAAGTTAGCAACCACAACTTGCTGTTTTTTCACTTTCTTTTGATGCAAGTCAAATTAGTAAAAATGATTTTGTTATGAATATGCTAAAGTGAAGGCCTGAAGTTTGCCCAATCTGTTAGCTATATGACAAGAAAGATTATTATCCCATAATGGCTTGATAGACTTTTTGCAAAAGCGCTAGCTCTACTTGAGGCACACTTCGGAGAAAAGTGATTTCCCGAAAGTCTGTATTGATTTTTTTTGCAATCTCAAACGGTGGATCAATATCAATAAATCTGACTAATGAAACAACAATTAGCTGTTGAGGTGCATCAATTAAATAGATAAACTCGGGATTAATCTGTATTCTCGTGAGTGAATCGTCTATATTGCTTTGGATATAGGCTGATACTTCATCCAATCGTTGCTTTATTGCAATCTCTTGCCGATGACTATTATCTTGCTCATCTATCAAGACAGATAACGCTGGCAAAGAGGAAAAACCAAACACACTATCTCTCTCATTAAAATAGAGAAATCGAGTTCGAGCACTAGTAGACTGGGTATGGAAGAAAATAACGCGATGTTGTATATTCAATTTTTATTTTTGTCCAGGTAAAGAATGGAAACGAAATGCTGTCTTATAAGCTGTTTTAAAAATTCCTCAGCTGGCACAATACGGCGTTAAAAATGAGTTCAAACAGGCGCATTTACTTCGTGTAAATTGCGCTTTTTCACTCATTTTTTCCTTGTCTTGCACTCATCTGACATCTTTTTAAAACAGCTTCTTAAATCCCACATTTTTTTATATTGTGAATCCAATACACTTAATTGTTCATCTAATGCCACCAGCTCAAACACTTTAGGGAACGTCCCATGACTAATATTCTTATACCAAATTTCCATTTCATCTTTGAGCATTTCCCGTTGATGAACAATATCACTTATTTTTCCCCGAGTCTGTTCCAGTTTTTTTGAACCTAAATCATAAATTAAATATTGAACAGCCTCAGAAAAAATATTCACCCCGCCACCCTCTGAAACAATCTGTTTTAAACGCTGGTCATTCACCACCTGGATTCCAGCCAGAAAATCCACACCAAATACCGATAACTCATCCAACCAAGGCACTGTTGGCCCCATCAATACTACATTGGAATTTTTGGATAATTCCATTAAGCGTGGAAACGTTTTATTGGCGATGGAAGTTCCCGTCAAAAATACCCACTCGGCCTCTGGCAAAACATACTCACACGATTGAGCGGGTAAATCGTTTGCAGCGGGATTGAGTTCAATGACTTTTAAATCATGTTGTTGCTTGATAACTTCCAGCCCTGGATAACGCCCAATAACAACGGTATTTTTCCCTTTAATGAGCGGAAGAAAATATTCAAAAACCGCTAAATTTGCCGCCCCTTTTGTGGTCTGTATGAGTGTCTTTTTGTTATCGATCGAATTTCTATTTATTACGGAATTAATCGCCGCCATTGCAATGGTTGATTTCATCGGATCCCAATCACGAATCCAATGCGCTACATGACTGACAAGTTGGCCTTTCAGACTGCCAGGCCATTCAAATGTCCGGCTGCGCGATTCAGCTGTCATACACAAGCCTACAGAATCAGAGCGGCAATATGTCCAGGTCAAACCCACCATTAACTCTTCAATGATCGCATTATCTGAGGAAATAATATCAAGTATCAAGTCGTAGATTTCAACTGGCTTTATTTTATTCATTACACAGCAGGAATGAGTTTAGGTTCTGCCTTGATCTCTGAGTCTTTGCCCCAGACAGTAATCGCTTCCACAAACCATTGGCTTTTTTGAGGATGAGGCTTAACCACATCGTATTCGGCAAAAAAAGTACCATCGGGATGAAACAGCAACATACCTTGTCGGTTATTCCAAATGCCTTGTAAACTATAGTCACCAGAAAGATCATCTTTTAGCAGATTATATTCAATCCCATTTTGATCATTAATAAGTTGACCAGAAAAACCAGTCTTCAAGTAGGAGGCTTCAAATGCAGAAAATATTTTTTCCATTTGAGTTTGATATAATCCGATATAATCTGAAATCTGTTTATTCATAACTAACCCCAAACCTCAGCCGGAACTTTTAGGCTTTCTACAGGTTCATTACCTATTAAATGTTTATCAAAGATTTCTTCAACCGCTTCAACGGTAACACCACCATACATCACACCTTCCGGGTACACTAGTACACTCGGTCCTGACATACAAGGTCCTAAGCAGCCGGCATTAGTCACCGCAATTTTGTTAAACAACATACGTTTTTGTACTTCAGCAACAAATTTGTCCATCACGGCCATACAGTTTTTTTCCCCACAAGAGCCCCTAGGATGACCTTGAGGCCTGGATTGAATACACACAAACACATGTTTTTCTGGTTTTGGCATAATGCTTTCCTGATATATTTATGCGGCGATGGGTGCCGATGTATGGGTATGACAGTCTTTTGGGCAGACTTTTGAGCAGGCCTGACAGCCAATACAATCCATAATATTAGCTATGGCCATTACCATGGAGCTATCATCTGAAAAATCATCATCGTCATCGTCTTCTTCTTCAGCCACAGAGACTCTCTCAACTAGTTCAAATACATCTCTGGGACAAACTTTGTAACAACGACCACAACCTATGCAGTTTTCTTGTTCCAAATCGCTAACAAACATAGGAACCCATTCGGCTCCACCTCGCGTTAACCCTGTAATATTATCCATTTTACTATCCTCGACCTAATCTAAGCTTGCTCAACACTCGCTTCTGCGTCAGCCAGTGTGTCAATTGCATCTTTCCAAGCTTTACATGCATCAAAAGTAGATTGTGAAATGTTTGGTATTTCTTCATAAGCGGCAGGCAAACGGTCCTCCACCAAATCGTGTAATTGCGATGCCCATTCACTCGCAATTCTTTTTTTCTTTCTAACGTCTTTTTGCAAAATTTTCAATTCGTCTTCTGTCATCGCCCCAGTCCTTACTCACAACTCAGCCACTTCAGGATATTTCCCGGTGATATTCATGGCTATCGATAAAACTTTGTCCGCTTCATCTTTCATTTTGGAAAGACTTTTAAATCCAAACCGATGGACATCACGTAAAACCTTGTCAACAACAATCAGTTTCCCTACGGTAATAATGGCACGACCAAAACCTTCATGAGACAAATTCACCATAGGTACTGCCATTTGCCCACATTCCTTTTCAATCAGTGTCGACAAAGCATTATAATAAGCTTTCACGCGAGATATCACGATCTCGTCAGGATCACCAATCACAGGAATTTCACGTTTTCTTTCTTTTGTCATCACAAACGGATCAAGCACTTTTGCATCGGACCATCCTTCGTAAGTATCATAGGCATCAATAGCTCGCATTTGTTTGATCATTTCTTTCATAAAATCAGTATCCAGCACCGGATCATCTACGGCTGTCAAAATTTCTGCTTCTGCCACTAGGCTCATGTCTTTCCTCCTAATATAAAATAATTTATAGTGATGTTATTCATACCAATCCTCGGCTTCCATATTTTCAAAGAGATTAAGCTCAGGATTTTTTTGGCGGGTAATCGCTTTTGCCAACCAAGTCGATGGACCTTGTAACATTTCATCTTGAAGATACTTCAGCAATTGCATCACTTCTGCCCCATCATGGACTTTGACTGGCTGTATGCCCACCGCCAGCAACTTTTGGGCGGCGGATGAACCTATCGCTTGAGCGTATACAGCCACACACCCCAGTAAAACCTCTAATTTTTCAGGCAACTTATTTTCATTGTCGTCATGATTGATATGGCCAAATTCCACCACTTCAAGCAATTTAGTCTGCTGTGGATTGACGTCGTAAATCACCAAATTTTTTGCAGAACCAAAATGTTGATTCACATGCATCATGTCACTGCTCGCGAATGCAACACGTAGGCATGATGTATCTCGCGCACTGTCATCAACTATTCGCATCCGCCTTTGCAACGCCATCATTCACTCCTATGAATAATCTGCTTTTTGGGCGTAAATCGAGTGATAGGGTTTAATTTCTCCTTTATCTAAAGCGGTCAAGGTATTGGCTAAGTCAAACAAGGTTTGTCGCACCCCACGATAACCAATCCAAACCCTTTGGTAGCCTCCAATCAAATCATATTGCGGGAACCCCATTCGCAATATGGGCACTCCCAAACGCTCAGCACTGGTCACCGCATGACTGTTACCCAATATCATATCAATACCTTTTTCAGATGATATTTTTTCCAAATCTTCCAGGTCACCAATTTTTACTGTTTCAGAAAATACGTGTTGCAATATGTCCGCTTTACTCGGCGCCACTGCCACGGCAACACTACCTCCCATCGCATTGACGAATTGGCTAAATGAATACAGCAAATCCGGGTCAGCGGCAATGGCAAATCTTGAAAAGCCGATCATAAAATGACAGTCGAGCATGGCATCTTGTAACTGCGAGCGTTGGCGATTCAGTTTTTCGGGAACCGGCTTATCACTTAACTGGGACAGTAATGCAATGAATCCATCGAGTACATCAAGCTTCATTAAGTAATCAAACTGATAGGTAGCGACACCCGTGCGCTCTTCAAGCAATTGAGCCGCTTTAGCTACCGAGGCACCAATCGACAACGTAGCAATCGCATCGCCCAAGGTTTCAAACTCTGAAACCGGAGTTCCACCAATGGTTAATGGTGAAAAGGAGTCTTCCGCTAAATGCCCATCAAGGGAATCGCCAATATCAGGAATCACTACCGGACGAAGCCCAAAATACTCGACATACTCCTTAATCACTTCGATATCACCGGGGGTTAACATGGATGACACCAAGATATTGACTTGTTTTTTACGTCGACCTGGACAGGTTTTTGCCTCTTCGCGTGGCGTTACCAGCGTATCAATCATTGCGTAAAGCGCCGCTGCAAAACCAGACTCCATCGACCCAGTAAAGTCAGGTGTATTAACCGCGACGACTTTTACTGAGGCATATTCTGGGTATTTTTTATAAAACGTTTTTACCGAACCATGAACATCACAACCTTGGGTTTCTGATAAACCAGTGGTCGGCACCCCCACCAAGGCTGGTTTTGATTTTTCGCATAGCGTTTTCAAACCTTCAACAATGCTATCATCCGCCCCTAATACGGTACTAACTTGATCCATGGCAGTAGTTTGTAAAGGTATTGGCTCTCGAAAGTGGCGAACGAAAAATACTTTACCAAACGCGGTACAACCTTGTGATCCATGCATCATAGGGATCGCTCGGTAAATTCCGGCAAAAGCCAAAGAGGCACCTATCGGTTGGCTGGACTTTAACGGGCTTACCGATAATGCTTTTTTTCGTTTAATGATCTCTGTCATCAGGCCACCACGCTATTTAAGGGTAATGGCTTAAGAAAACCCTGCTGATCCCAGGGTGCAGGCGCTCTTACTGCCTCCCAAACTGGACTATTCAAAGTCAATGCAAGTTGCCGTGCCAGTTCCATCATGCCTTGGTATCCCTCATAACCAAAATCTCGTTCTTGATTAATATCCAGGAAAGGCAATTTTGCTTTTAATGCGGTATACATATTACGCCCGCCGGCAATTAAGATGTCAGCTTGATACTCTTCTACGATGTCAAGCAGGGCTTTAGGACTACCCTCCTCTATCATTTTGGCGTCTTGCCCCATTAATTCCCGAATACGGGCTTTATCTTCTTCTGTGGATTTTTTGGTGCCAGTTGCCACCACAACCATACCAAGATCCTGCAAGGCAGAAATCACCGACCATGATTTAACACCACCGGTATAAAGCAATACCCGTTTACCCTGTAATTTTTTGCGCCACACATCTAAATCCTTGTCGATACGTTTTTCTTCACGTTCAATCAGGGCTTCGGTTCGCTGGATCAGATCGGTATCGCCGATGATCCTGGCAATTTCACGCAAGGCATGCGAGGTATCCGCAATGCCATAAAAACTGCCTTCAAAAAACGGGGTTTCATATCTTTCTTGAAGTTTTCGCCCCACGTTAATCATGGCCTTAGAGCAAACCATCATATTCACATCCGCACGATGCATGGTTTGCACTTCTCGAAAACGCGCATCGCCTGATAAGGTACACAAAACACGTATACCGAGTTCATCAAACAAAGGCAACACATGCCATAATTCACCCGCAATATTGTATTCTCCAATGAGATTAATATCGTAAATTGGTATCTCTGAATTTAGCGGTTTCGGATCAGGCTCACGAGTTCCGATGACGTATTTCAACATCGACTCACCGGCAATTCTATTGCCTAAATTTTTGGTGCCATAAAAACCGGCCGCATCAATGGGTACGACAGGAACTCCACAGCGCTCTTGTGCCGCTTTACACACTGCATCCACATCATCACCCACTAGCGCCGGCACACACGTGTTATAAACAAACACAGCAGGCGGATGATAGTCATCAACAGCTTGCTTGATTGAATGAAAAAGTCGTTTTTCACCACGCCCCATTACCACATCTTGCTCAGTCAGGTCGGTAGTCATGCCGATGCGATATAAAGTCGGTCCCGAAGAACGCGTGCCCCGATTATCCCATGAACTACCGGCACAAGCGATGGTACCATGAACAATATGGGCCACATCGGCAATGGGTAGCAAGGCGATTTGTGCTCCATCAAATGCACACCCCCCGGCGGTAGCACCCGGTTTTGGTTTTGCACAACCCGACTTCTCTTTTTTATTGTGCGTGCAGGCGGGTTCATCCAATAATTCTGCAATATCTTTCGCTTTCATGATCACTCCTGGCGCAAAGGCTATAAATGTCATAGAGCAACCCACATGCCATTTACTATTTTTGTTTTATTACAGTCAGTTACAATACATTTATTTGTCGCAAAACCAACAATGGCGTCTTCCCTAAAGCCACAAATCTAACAAATCACAATACACCCCCAACAAGCGACCTTGGCCACCAAAGTAATGAGTCGTTGTCAATGATAGAGGGCTCGGTGCATTACTTTAGTACTTTGTTAGGTTACTCACACAATCGTGAAATAGCCGTGTGTGGTTTGTGACATTGTTTCCCCAATAGGAAAATAAGTCATTTGAAATCAAAGAAAATACTTCTAGTATTTTTTTGGTATTGCAGTTGCATCACACCAATTAACAACGCCCTTATGGTGATATTCAGGACACATAGCACACAGATTATGAACAGACAAAAATTTGATGTTAGCCAAAATCGAGAAGCCGTCGCCATATCAGACAGAGTTCATTGGATCGGTGCACTCGACCCAAGCCTTAGAACTTTCGATATTATTCTAAAGACGGCCAATGGCACGAGTTATAACGCCTATTTAGTACGAGGAAGCGAAGGTTTCGCTGTGATTGACACAGTTAAGGAGCAGTTTTCCGATGAGTTCTTTGCTCGCCTTGAGTCAGTCGCCGACTATAGTGAAATCAAAGTTATTGTATTAAACCATTTGGAACCCGACCATAGCGGTGCCTTACCGGAACTGATGCGCCGCGCACCACAAGCTCAATTGTATATTTCACAAAAAGCACAAGGCATGCTCAAGGCGTTGATGAAACATGATGAAATAAATTTTGAAACGGTTTTAACTGACGATACGGTTAGCTTGGGTGATCGTACCATACGTTTTCTCCATACCCCGTATTTACATTGGCCGGATACTCAATGTACCTACGTTGAAGAAGAGAAAATGCTATTTTCTGGTGATGTCTTTGGTTGTCATTTCTGCGACAACCGGCTATTCAATGATCTTGTTGGCGATTTTCGTTTTTCCTTTGAATATTATTACGCACACATCATGCGACCATTTAAGCAGTATGTCGTGCGAGCATTACAACTCATCGAACCCTTGGATCTCGATGTCATTGCTCCAACACATGGGCCAATTTTACGCGACCGGCCTCGTGATTATGTGAAACGGTATAGAGAACTCTCAAGTGCCCGATTACACAATGAAGTCAGCGTTTCAGAGAAAAGTTTGTTGATTTTTTACATCAGCTCCTATGGTAACACTGCGCGCATGGCTGAAGCGGTCTATGCAGGCGCTGGTGAAGTTGAAGGTGTAAGGGTATCCCTTTACGATCTGGAAGGCAGCGAAGTCGGCCCATTTGTCGATCTTATTGAGGAAGCGGATGGCATTGCTTTTGGTTCACCCACCATTAATGGTGACGCAGTGAAGCCAGTTTGGGATTTATTGTCATCATTAGCTGTGATAAATATCAAAGGGAAAACCGGTGCAGCTTTTGGTTCATTTGGTTGGAGTGGCGAGGCTGTACGCATGATAGAAGATCGCATGCGTGGCCTAAAAATGCATTTACCTATTTCCGGTTTTCGAGTAAAGCTGATTCCTGACGAACAAGAGTTACAGACTTGCCAGGTATTTGGCCGCGATATCGCTAAGGCATTAGTCGGCGATCCAGAGAAAAAAATCACCGACATGAAGAGCCTTGATGTCGCCTAGGAATAGAACGTTAATATCCAATCAAGTGTAGGATGGGTAGAGCAAAGCGAAACCCATAAATACCAAGTCAATGTATGAATAATAGCAAAGGTAATTTCACAAATGTATGTATGTGTTTGTAATGCAATCAGCGACCGACAAGTGAAACAAGCCATCAGTCAGGGTAAACAATCAGTACGTGATTTACGTGTACACTTTGGATTCGAATCTTGTTGTGGAAAATGCACAACCTGTATGCGAAATGCCATTAAAGAGTGTCAGCTCACCACATCGGCAAGGGCTTGTCCAATGTCAGAACCTGTCTTGGCTGGAAACTAAGGAATGGGCACGGAATAAAGATTTGCTATTGGTATTTTCATACCCTATGATCATCTGTTCATAGGATTAATATCGCATTAGGAGTACGCTATGCAAGGTGATAAAAAAGTCATTCAAAAACTTAACCAAGCACTTACCATAGAACTAACCGCCATTAACCAATATTTTTTGCATGCAAGGATGTATGATAACTGGGGCTTAAAATCCCTTGGCAAACACGAATACAAAGAATCCATCGAAGAAATGCATCATGCAGACAAATTGATTGAGCGAATACTTTTTCTTGATGGCCTACCTAATCTGCAAGACCTAAGCAAACTATTGATTGGGGAAGATGTCCCTGAATGTATCCAGGGAGACCTCAAACTGGAAAAGCAAGGAAGAGAGCATTACGTTGAGTCCATTGCCTATTGTGAATCCGTTCGAGATTACATTTCACGAGATATTATGGAAAACATTCTGACAGACACGGAAGAACATATCGATTACCTGGAAACCCAACTCCAACTCATCGACAAAACCGGACTGCAAAATTACCTGCAAACAGCCATGGGTGACATTGAAGGTTAAGTTGTTTAGTACGTTGCCATACACCAAACATTTATTAAGAAGCGTTTAAACAATAAGACCCACTAGCATTTTGATTGCCATGTTCAGCGTGATTTGGTGCATGTAATGCACCCTACGCTTTAGGTTTTAATTTAGCCAAAGCATCGGTTTGAAATTCACACAAGGATGTGTGAATTAATGAGGGGCATATAAATGGCCTTTCATAGTAACTCCATGCGTTTTTCAACGGCTTGTCTGACTTCTTCATCTTGATCATTTTGTAAGAGCGCCAAATGTTCAGGAGTTATTTTTTCCACAATGGTTAAGCGCACCACCCAGTCCACATCATTCACCATTTCAATCAATGCTTCCGGTTCTGCCCGTTCTGCCACGATACGTCGAATATTCGGATCGGCATCATTGGACATGAGCATGATACTCACTTCGGGTAATCGCTCGGCCACTATTTTTCTCACGTGGTTATCCGGGTCGGTGATCATGCGAAATAAACGTCCTTTGGGAAGCCGTCTGGCCACATAAGCCCTCACTAGATAATCCTCGTCATTGACCAATTGTTCAAGATTTTTTATCGGTATCCGATCAGCCACCGTAATCCTAACTTCTCGGTCAGTATCTGTGATGAGCGGTGTTAATTGATCAACAGGCAAACGATAGGCTACCGCTCGGCGTACTGCTTCATCGGGATCTTTGATTAAATTAATGATATCTTGTTGCGGAGCATAACGAACCGCAATGGCTCGCATTTCCCAGAATTCATCGTGTAGATAGTCCAATGCAAGATTTGGGTTATTTTTGAAAAACCGGTCAATCTGCCGCCCGCTTTTCACCATAACACAAGCATCGCCAGGTTTGCATTTGTTTTCTTTTTTCAGACTTTTATTAAAAGGACATTGATTGCAGTTAGCTAAGGGAGTCAGATTTTCTTCAGCGCTTTGCATACAATGCCCTTACTCGTTGTTATTCATTTTCGTCATCAATGATTTCGGCAAGTACCACCCCGGTCGCGATCTCTAAATTTGAGGTAAATTTAAGACAATGGTCATTGCCATCCACTAAATAAATATTAAATGCATCAAAAGCTTGTATCGGAATGGCGTCAAGAATATCATCGTCACAACAATACGTGAAATGAATATCAGTAAACTCTTTACGCAAAACACTTAAGGTGGATTCATTTAAGTCCATATTCTGAGTAAATGTCGCAATGCGATTGACGGTTTCCTGCTGCATTCATCCAACTCCTTCGGAATATTTTAGCTCTTTATTCTCTTGACGACCCATGGCTTTGGCTAACCACGGAGGTGGAGAACTTTTCATAACAGCCTGCAATTCCAACAGCGTCTCAGTCGCTGAACCACCTTCGGGTTTTTTCATGGGATAAATACCCGCACGTACAATTTTTGCTGCCGCAGGACCACCGACTGATTGCATAAAAATGACCTGGCAGTCCTTAACCAGATTGGCTCTAAATGCATTTTTATCTTCCGCCTCATCAGCGGCTTCGGTAGTACGAATATCGATTAAACGAAACGCCTCTTCTGAAAGCTGATAAACTAAATAATGAGGACAAGAACCAAAATGGCCGTCCACTTCTTCGCCCATTGTTGAGGCAATAGCAACGCGTACCGATCCTGGCATTTCACCATCTTCATATAACTCAATCGCAGGAAGGGTCGGTTTATCAACTTCTTCGCCCCACAAATACCTCACGGCCAATTTCATGGCTTCCTTGCTCACCGCCGTGTCTTCGGTATCTTCCTCACCATCAACACTTTGTATCGCTGCCCGTAAGTCAGTCACTGTTATCTTTTTTAAGGTTTCTTCCGTCAACGGACTACCTAATGACTCCATTAACACCAATAATAAATCCCTAGGACCCACTTGTGGCAAAATTTTTGCCGCAAGCCCGACTCTCAAGGCGACATCTCTTGACAATATTTGAGCAACCATAGTGATCCCCTAACTAGCCAACGGTAGAATACAATTGTCTATCGGACAAATATCCACACATTGTGGATCATCAAAGTCGCCTTCACATTCGGTACAAGTTTTTGCATCGATTTCAAAAACGATTTTTCCCTCTTTAATAGAAGAGGTTGGGCAAATTGGTTCACAATCCCCGCAATTGATACATTCATCATCAACAATATATAAGGCCATTGTTATTTCCTCCAAATACTAACCGCGCTTTGCACGAACAGTGATAGGCAATCGAGGTTCTTCTGACATCACATCCACTACAAAACTGGATCCATCGGCCAGTGTTATCTGACCACCCCATTGACCAGGGCCAGAGTGTTCCATTGACACCACCTTTTCTTCCAGATCTTGTTTTGGAATATACAGCGTCATACCTTTATCTGTACGCCTTATCATAACTTTCGGCATTGCACTCACTCCTACATGATTTATTACGAGAGGAAAGCCTGAAGCTTCCCTCTCTTGCTTTATGCCTGAATTCACGTTTTAGCTAGCGAACCAGGTCATAGTTGTAGTCAGTCGTACCCATGCCTCGGGTATCGTCATCAAGGCGACTTAAAATTTCATTGACGATGGTTTTCAGCATATGCATAGCACCTTCGTAACCTAAGGTAGTATCACGATGTAAGTGATGACGATCAAAGATTGGGAAACCAATTCTGATCAATGGCACTTCATGCTCTTTGCCTTTAGTGACAGTGTCCCGCTGGATAAATTTTCCGTATGAGTTACCAATCATGAAATCCGGCTTATTGGTGAATACCAGGGAACGCATGTGCCACAAGTCTTTGCTCACGTGAATTTCGCAGTCTTTACCGTATGGAGACGCATCAAGCACTTTTTGAAGATTCTTTTTCCAACGTTTGTTACCGTGATTGCAAAGAATATGGGTTGGCTCAGCACCAAGCTCTAACAAAAAGTTAACCATACCCATGACAAAGTCCGCATCACCCCACAGGGCAAATTTCTTACCGTGCAACCAGGTATGAGAATCCGTAATCATGTCAACTAAACGGCCACGTTCTTTTTCCAAAGACGCTGGAATCGCTTGGCCGGTGACTTCCGACATTTTCATCAAGAATTCATCAGTCCATTGCAGCCCCATGGGAATATTGATATTAGGCGTTGCATGGTTCCATGTGGCTTTAGTAAACTTCATGGATTTGACCGATTGCCAAGGTTGCAAGAAGATAGTGTCTTTTGCATTGGGTGCATCTTTCACTTCATCCTGGGTGGTACCCCCCGCAAACATACGAAATTTCCCATCGGCCGGTGTATCCAGTACTTCTTCTGGATCGGACATCATGGTGCAATCAATGCCCATTTCGCTCAGCATACGCTTGATAACGCGAAAGTTACCCAAATAAGTTTCAAAGCCCGGAACAATGTTGACCTTTCCATTACTACCGACTTCCTTACCTTCCATTTCTTTCAGCGTGAAGTACTTGATAATACCTTCAAACATATTATCCCAACCCGTGGTATGACTACCCACAAAGCTTGGTGTATGAGCAAAGGGTGTTGGATATTCCTCAGGGATACGACCATCTTTTTTCGCATTCCCGATAAAAGCATTCAAGTCATCACCAATGACCTCTGCCATACAGGTGGTCGATACTGCAATCATGTCAGGTTTATATAGGGCTTTGGCATTTTCTAAACCGGCGAACATATTTTTCTGGCCACCAAAAACCGCAGCGTCTTCTGTCATGGAGTCTGAAACACACGCAATGGGCTCTTTAAAATGACGATTAAAATAGGTTCTAAAATAAGCAGTACAACCTTGCGAGCCATGAACATAAGGTAAGGTTTTTTCAAAACCTAAGGCACACAATACGGCCCCTAATGGCTGACAGGCTTTTGCCGGATTAACGGTCAAAGCTTCGCGTTTGAAATTAAGTTCTTTATACTCTTCCGTCGTTGTCCATTCAAAGACTTCATCAATTTTAGCTGCCGGATGACACTCTTCGTATAATTCCTTTTTCTTGCCAAGATTTTCTTTATACTCCTCGTCGCGAAACAAAGGATAACTGGGTTTAATATTCTCTACAGACTGACTCATAATAACCTCCTGTCGCGCCACTAATCTGTGAACAGTACGACGTTTGAGATTTAAATACCTAGCAGAGAACAGAATAGTCCTCTGCCAACTCTTTTACAATTTAGGCACCGGCTGCAACCGCTTCTTTTTCCTCAGTTGCTTTCTTTTTCCAAGGTGCTTCAATGGCATTCCAGCATGGGTTGTTCAGTGTCATATCCATATCACGAGCAAAAATGGCAAATCCATCGTAACCGTGGTAAGGACCAGAATAATCCCAGCTGTGCATTTGACGGAATGGAATACCCATTTTCTGGAAGATATATTTTTCTTTAATACCAGAGCCAATCAAGTCAGGCTTAATGGCTTTGACGAATTCTTCAAACTCGTAACCGGTCACATCATCGTACAGCAACGTTGCATTGCCCATTTCCGGGATGGTACGATCATAATCATCGTTGTGACCAAATTCATAACCGGTACCCACCACTTCCATACCCAGGTCTTCATAAGCACCAATGGTGTGGCGAGGACGCAAGCCACCGATAAATAACATGACTTTTTTACCTTCCAGACGTGGACGATACTTAGCCGTAACGGCTTCCCACTCGGCTCGATATCGCTCTATCACTTTCTCTGCACCCTCTTTGATGGTGTCATCAAAATAAGAAGCAATCTTGCGCAACGATTCAGCGATTTTAGTCGGGCCGAAGAAATTATATTCAGTCCATGGAATACCATATTTTTCTTCCATGTGCCGTGAAATATAATTCATCGAACGATAGCAGTGAACCAGGTTCAGTTTGACTTTAGGGGTTAATTCAATTTCGGACAATGTACCATCACCAGACCATTGGGCGATAACACGCAAACCCATTTCTTCTAACAAGATACGTGATGCCCAAGCATCCCCACCGATGTTATAGTCACCGATAATGGAAATATCATAAGGCGTGGTTTCGAAACTGTTATCTTCATCACGTGCACCTAATACCCAATCTCGAATAGAATCGTTGGCGATATGATGGCCAAGGGATTGTGAGACACCACGAAAACCTTCACAACGTACCGGTACCACTGGCTTTTCAATTTCAGCAGAGGTTTTTTTCGCAACCGCCTCAATATCATCACCGATCAAACCAATCGGGCATTCCGACTGAATAGAGATACCTTTATTCAATGGGAACAATTGATTAATTTCGTTGATGGTTTTATCCAGCTTTTTGTCACCACCGAAAACGATATCTTTTTCCTGGAAGTCAGTGGTAAAATTCATGGTCACGAAAGTATTCACACCCGTGGTACCAATGTAGTAGTTGCGGCGACCAGCACGTGAGTACTGACCACAACCCACCGGACCATGTGAGATATGAATCATATCTTTGATAGGTCCCCAGACCACACCTTTAGATCCCGCGTAGGCACAACCACGAATGGTCATTACCCCTGGTAAAGATTTTTTATTGGATGTGATACACTTTTTAGACTGCTCAACACTTTGATCATTGACCGCTAAATGTTTTGCACGCTCTTTTTTTGCATCTTCTGGATACACCTCAAGCACTTCTTGAATGAGCGCTTCAGTTTCTTCTCTTGTCATAGTCATAATCATTCTCCTGTTTGCGTCGCCACTAATCTGTGAACATAACGTTTAACAAGGTTTATGGTAACTTTAAAGCTAGCTGACCCGTCCATGAAAAAAACGAGCCAGCCATCTTAAAGCTGTATTACTTAGACTTCTGCAGCAGCGGTCTTACCGATAATGCTTTGGTCTTCCTCTTCCATTATTCCGAATTCCATTAACAGATCTTCAAGTTCGTCCATGGTAATAGGAGTAGGAATCACAAGATTTTTATTGTCGTTAACTTTTTGAGCAAGCGCACGATACTCATCAGCCTGTTTGGCAGATGGATCATATTCGATAACCGTCATACGACGAATTTCAGCACGCTGTACCGCATTATCACGTGGTACGAAATGAATCATAGTTGTGCCCAGCTTCGCAGCCAAGGCTTCAATTAATTCGTCTTCACGATCTGTGTTACGTGAATTACAAATCAAGCCTGCTAAACGGACACTACCGGAGTTTGCGTACTTCACAATACCTTTAGTAATGTTGTTGGCAGCATACATTGCCATCATTTCACCGGATACAACAATGTAGATTTCCTGAGCTTTATTTTCACGAATTGGCATCGCGAAACCACCACATACAACGTCACCAAGCACATCGTAAAATACGAAATCCAGATCTTCTTCGTAGGCACCTTCTTCTTCAAGAAAATTGATCGAAGTGATTACCCCACGACCGGCACAACCAACACCTGGCTCAGGACCACCAGATTCAACACATTTTACATCCCCGTAACCGACTTTTAATACATCTTCCAACTCAAGATCTTCTACCGTGCCAGCTTCAGCGGCCAAATGCATTATTGTTGTTTGAGCTTTATTGTGAAGAATCAAACGAGTCGAATCAGCTTTTGGATCACAACCAACAATCATGACTTTCTTGCCCATTTCAGCAAGAGCAGCCACCAAATTCTGTGTAGTTGTAGATTTACCGATACCACCTTTTCCGTAAATCGCACATTGACGTAACGCCATATTTATTCTCCTTGGGTTTAACTAATATTGCACTGACGATTTGTATTGCTCACCTAGCTATCAGCAACCCATATGCCATCTTTTTTATTTTCAATAAGAGATTGTTTTATATGTTTTTATTTTTCTATTCCCATCAAATAATTGGTAGTGTATGCTACAATTTCCTTGCACCTGTAGGCTTAAGCACAAACAAAAAACGCTGTGAATATATCCCTATACGCTCTGTATTTTCATCCCTTAAAATATTCAAACAAAACCAATCCCCGAGCCTTTGCCTCGCGGTGCAATCACAAGTTGATGTATGGACATCAATGGCCAGATCTATATCATCGTTTAACAATGTCACCTTTTACTCATAGCCACTGCTTAAATGATAATTTGTAACAAAACATACAAGTAAATTGTGAGTGATTCTTATAGAGATAAGACACTTAGTGCTTGGTTTGCTAATTGCAGATATTAAAAATGGCTAACAAAAGGATCCACTAATATGACCGATAATGTAAACATTGAATCGCTACTTAGCGGTATTTTAAACGGAAGTATTGTCCCCTATTTAGGTGCTGATGCGTTAAAGGGCAGTACAAACACCCTTTCCAACGAACCCATCCCGGCTGACAGTGACAGTTTAATTCTTGCAATGAATAACGGGCAACCCATGGTGCCTAAACTAATGTATGAATTTCCACGAGCGGCGATGCATATGGAGTTAAAGCGAGGAAGGAGTTATATTACAAAGTTTCTCACTACATTGTATCAAGAACAAAAATGGAGCACACCACCACTTTACCAGTGGCTTACTGACCTTAATTTACCTTATTTGATTGACATTAATCGGGATACTCTTTTACAAGATCAATATAAGCAACAGGCTCACAATCTTGTGTTAGGGTGTGCCAGAATTGGTGGCACTGAATATCGTTTTAAGATATTTGAACATGACACAAATACTTATAACGAAGTCGATGTCGACGAAGTGAATAGCGCTTTACCAACGCTGTTTAAACCCATGGGAAGCCCGATTCCTGAACCACATTTTATTGCCTCCGATGCAGATTATGTTGATTATATCACCGAGTTGATGGGTGGGTTTTCCATCCCTAAATTTCTTAAAAATCATCGTTTAGAGAAACAATATTTGTTCTTTGGAATGCGATTTATCCGGGATACCGAACGCATGGTGATGTCAGATATCACCTGGGGAGCAAAACCGCTAAGAGGTTGGGCGGTTATTGCTGAGCCGACAGAAAAAGAGCAACGTTTTTGCAAACGTATTGGCATCGACATCATTCAAAGCGATCTCGATACCGTATTCAATAACTTTATTAATTTGAAAGAAAAAACTTTTAAAAATGCAATCACTGCATAAACTAAAAAAATGGTGCAGCTAGCTGCACCACTTCCCCCCGCCTCGTGTTGTCAACACTCATCCCATTTTTTGTAGAACGCGTGCCCACGACCCGTGATCAAAATCAACTTTTAACGTATTGAAGAACTCTGCCGCGTTGCTGACCACATCCTGCAATACCGCCTTAACAAACTCTTCTGCCTTATTGGAGTGTAGTATTTCATCCGGAACGGTTCTTTCAAAATACAATGTTTCTTGATCAGCACTATAATTACCCATACGCATACCTGAAAATGTTAGTTTCTCATGCGCTCCTGCCATAAAAAAGCTGACATCAAGCGCAGGACCTGATGGCAAGCTTCCTTTATTTCGCTCATAGGCCAACTTAATCGCAGCAATAGTTATTGCCTTATCCAGCCTACTATTTTGATATTCATTGGTCGGTGATTTAGTACTGATATATAGATTCATAATGCCCTCATTCCTTAGAAACAGCTTTTTAGTCTTCTGATCCAAAACATACTACATAATCAATACAAACTTCGCATGATGGCGAGCGACAAGTATAAATACCTTGTTCACTGCATAACTGTTTGTAAAGAAATTTTTTCCATTTCATATTTTTTTTATTTTGAGCGGCTAATGCTGGATAGTTGATGGACATCAAGCGAGTCAATTGCTGCCGATCCCATAATCCCAAATCCTGCCATAAATGATTGGAACCTAAGCACCCCGCCGTTAGAATATAAGATATCCATATCTCAGATGCACTTCTATAGGCCCGATAACCGCTAAACAAGGTTATCAAGTCATCCTTTTCCGGCATACGCTCATCAGTAAACACTTCATTTTTTCTAAAATTTTCATTAATGCAAAACCCTGGAAATTGGCTGTTCATGAATATTCTGAAATCAGCCAATGATAAACCCAGGTATCGAGGTAAAACACCTTGTTTTGATAGCCATGAAGAAAGTATGACTGCTAAAAAATGGTCGTTACGATCCCCCATCGCATGCAACATGATTTTTTCATACAATGGGTGATCGAACGCTTCCTGTTCTATTGATAAGACGGCAGCCATCATTAGTACTCAACTAAAACATCTTCATCTCTGACTATCATCTGACAAGCCAGACGCCATTGAGTAGGTAAATCATCTACCCGCATTCTTTCTACGTCTTCTTTTGTCACTTTTTTTAGTTCGAGCAACACTTGCTGCTCTTTATCTGTCAATGGACCACCCATACGACCGGTTTTATCCAAACTTTTTACTTTAATAACACAAGTTCCGCATTCCCCATCTTCACAACTGAAATCGATAGGAATTTTGTTTTGCTTGGCAATTTTTAATATGGTCTCGGTATGACTACCCGCTGTTGCATAGACTGTTTTTATTTTATAATCCGGATTTGAAAAAGTTACATTTGCCATGATGCTATCCTATTTTAACTAAAAAAAATTCATATCCGAAACACATGAAATTTAGCTACTAAGTGCGAGACATATTGCCTTGTCGAGGCAAAAATAGCGACCTAAATAAATCCTAAATTTCAAACGCTACGAGTATATTATGCCGGTTTAACTGTCACATCACCCAATACTTGGGCCTGACAAGCCAAGCGATGATGCCTGCCTGCCGCTGCCTCTCTGAGTATTTTATCCTCCACAATAGAAGGTACCGACAAATTATCCCAACCCTCGACAACCTGCATAAGACAGGTACCACAGTCACCTTCACGGCATCCGTATATTAAACCCGCACCTACTTTTTCAGATGTCTCAACGACCCTTGATCCCACGGGTACCGTAACCGTCAAATCAATATCTGCAAATGTTATTCTTGCTTTCGCCATACCATAAAACTCCCAATTTTTTCTTCGCTAATGCACTGATCATGGACAAATTTCCATTTTCATATATTCGTATTTCTCATCCATCCCGATCAATCGTATGTTTATTATTCTCCTTGATAGATACAATGCACAATAAATGCACTATGTCTTTTCCAGCTTTTTGTCTGTTGCAAACGTTCAATCTTTTTTTCATATATCTCAGATACCCTGATACTGTGGTTATGAGATATTTCAGGCATAAATAATTGATTGACTTTTTTACATACTCGCAACCCTATTTGGTAAGGTAAAGAATTCTTGTTAGCAACGAATAGCGGCTCCACCAACTTATTCATCATTGAATACGTCATCATGCACTCCTTAGCGCGCTTGCATTTCACGCATTGCCTCTTCCATTTTGTGGGGAGGAATACCAGTTAACGAACCAGGAGGATTGCAAGCAATACCTGTCAAGCGATCCACTATTGCGCCTTCAATCGGACATATCGCTACACATTGTGCATCCGCATAGTCACCTTCACACTCAGTACATTTTTTTGCATCAATCAGAAAATTTGGCGCCGCTTCATAGATGGCATCATTGGGACAAAGCGGTTCACAAGCCCAGCAATTGACACAACTTTCGACAATTTGTAATGACATGGTGTCTCTCCCACTTATGCTGTCGCCCTAAGATCTTCGCAATTTTCTTCGACAGCTTCCAATTTACCTACAGCAATCATTTCTTTATACACTTCCATCACCGCATCTTCGATTGACTCCATGGCATATTCACCATTCGGAATAATACCTGCGTCCTCTAACATGCCCCAAGGTTCATAACCGATCTTGGAGCACAACACCGTCTCACAACCTTCAAGTGATCGGATGGTTTGCGCTAATATACTATCACCATCACCACAAGTGTCATCGCCACCACAATAAAGGTCTGTTTTTCGATGACCGATGAAACGAACGCCGTCGCTGGAAGCTTCATAAATCAGGAACTCTTTAGCATGACCAAAATGTTGATTAATGACTCCGCCTCCCGATGTGGCCACGGCCATCAATACCGGGCGATAATTTTTATCAAAACCTTGTGAGGCAGGGGCTGCTGCTTTACCCTGCTGTTTAGCAGAAAGCTCTTCGGCAATGGCCTGATGAATCACTTTACGTTTTTCCATGGCTGACTGATAGTCAATATCCATTTTTTCAATTTTATCCATGGTAAATTCTTCACCACGATCTTCACCCAGCAGCCCGACAGCATCGGCACGACACTGGCGACAATGCCGCATCATATTCATATCACCTGCACAAGCATCCTGTAAGGATTGTAGCTCCTCTGACGAAGGTCCGCGTTGCCCCATGATTCCGTAAAAAGTACCATGTTCCGCTTCAGCAATGAGTGGCATGACATTATGTAAAAAGGCACCTTTCGACTTAACAATTTTGCTCACTTCGATCAAATGCTTGTCATTAACGCCGGGAATCATGACTGAATTGACCTTCACCAGAATCCCTCTATCGGTAAGCATCTGTAAACCTTTTTGTTGTTGCTCAATGAGAATTTGTGCCCCTTTAACCCCTTTTATTCTCCGATTGTTCCAAAATATCCAGGGATAGATCTGCGCACCAATTTCTGGATCTACGGTATTGATAGTAATGGTAACGTGGTCAATATTATGTTTTGCCAATTCATCGACCGACTCCGGTAAGGCTAAACCATTGGTTGAAACACATAACTTGATATCCGGTGCTTTCTCAGACAATTGACGAAAGGTTTCAAAGGTTCTTTCTGGATTCGCCAGAGGATCACCCGGTCCGGCAATACCCAGTACCGTCATTTGCGGTATGTTAGCCGCCACCGCCATAGTTTTTTTCACGGCTTGATCAGGCGTCAATAGCTCTGAAACCACGCCGGGTCGTGACTCGTTAGAACAATCATATTTACGGTTACAGTAATGACATTGAATGTTACATGCTGGGGCCACAGCCACATGCATGCGTGCGAAATAATGATGTGCGTCTTCTGAATAACAAGGATGATTCTGAACTTTCTCGCGAATCTCATCAGAAAGATGAGACATTTGATCATCCGTGCTACCACATGAACCCGAACTACATCCTTCTGCAACCGTTTCTTGTTGACCTAATACCGTTAATTCCATTATCTATCCTCCGAATATAGGATCTAGCATTTTATTTTTCAAAGCTGTTGTTTATACTTTTTGCAAGCCTTATGCCCTATTTAGCGAATAGGCTTAAATAGCTGTTTTTAATTACAATAGTAGAAATTTAAAAAGTTATTTTGTCGCAATATTCACAAGTGGCTTTGAAAGAATTGTTAACTTGGAGACATCAACTTGTGATTGCACCGCGAGGCGAAGGCTCAGGGGTTGGATTTTGTTTCAAAACAGGCTGTGAATATATCCCTATACACTCTGCATTTTCATTGTACTTCGCCTTCCTTGGCTTCGTACAATGTCCGGCCATAAGATCCCTTGTATGGCGTTCCACGCTTAGCGCGTGTCACCCCTGAAAATGAAGGTGTTTGAAACAAAACCCAACCCCTGAGCTAGAGTACGCCCTAAACTCAACTGGATATCAATGGCCAGATCTATATATCTTGAAGAAGCAATGCAATGAAAAATCAATGACCACATGACCCATCAACAGTGAACAAACCCGCTAGCCAATAGGCGATGCAATAACTTCCCGACGTGGCGTTCAGATTGAGTCTGTATATGTTCGTTTTCATTGCCTACATCGCTATAAGCAAAGATGGGCTAAAATTGACAACTGCACGGAGGCAGCAGGTAAGGAGGTAGAGCACCAACAATAGATGCTTTAGGCAACTCAGCAGATAATGTCGGGATGCCAAATCGGGAAGTCATTGCATCGCCCGTTCCTTAAACGCGCAACAGTGCTTTGCCTAATTTTTCAGATAGCTGATCAGCGGTAAATTGAGGCTCATTGGGTGGATACAAAGTGTCTTCATCAAATTCAAAACCACTCTCTTTTGCCAATGTAATCATTTCTCTGACTTTTTGACAGGCAATGAGTTTTTCCGTTAATTCAGCGTCTGATTTCGCTTTTTCTGAAAAAGATTTAACCGCACCAATGGACATTTTCAACGACCCTCCAAGTTTGTAATGATATGTTCAATATTCGTTCACTGACACATTGACAGAAACATACACTTCTCAGCAAGAACTAAACCATAATTATAAAATGGAATATTTTAATGAAAAAACAGAATGTTAAATACACCATCCAAATTCGCTTTCAGAACATTGCACAACATCTAACAAGGCTATTTGTGTGCATTGTTATAAAAGTGACAAACAAGCGCAAAGGGGATCCGGTTACGCTACGCTAACCCGACTTGGTTAAAGTCCCTGTCAAATTTTTTACAGAAATGGTATACATTATGCGTTTCAATTCACATACGGTTTTACTGCGTATAAAATAATAAATCAATGCCCTATCATTGAACATAACCAAATTTCAACATACCAACATAGTGCGAGTTCTATTGAATGGAAACTATACTATCTGATACCGATAAATCCAGTGAAACAATGTCCCAATTCAAACAGCGTTTATTATCGCGCTTAATTTTTCTGTATGGCGAGCAGCAAGCACCAGACATCACTCAACGCATACTTGACTATATCGAAAGTCATAAAGAAAAACGGACACGTTCGGTACATGGTCCATTTTGGACGCATCAGGATATTGTATTGATCACTTATGGCGATACGGTCCAATCGCCAGCCGCAACCCCTCTTCAAGCACTACGTAATTTCCTGCAAAAGTATTTACCCTACGAATTTAGCATGGTGCATATCCTACCTTTTTTCCCTTGGAGTTCCGATGAGGGATTTTCCATTACCGACTTTCGCAGTGTGAAAGAAGAATTGGGTAGCTGGCAAGATATTACCGCCATGGAAGAAAGCTACGACCTTGTGGTAGACCTGGTGCTCAATCACTGTTCACGGGAGAATTTATGGTTTATTGATTATTTATCGGGCAAACCCTCTATGCAAAATTTCTTTATTGAAGTCGATCCTAATGAAAATCTTGCCAAGGTAACCCGCCCCCGCAGTACGCCCGTGCTGACGGGTGTGCGTACCCGTCAAGGTCAGAAACATGTGTGGGCAACGTTTAGTAATGATCAAATCGATTTAAACTACCAAAACCCCGATGTGCTCATCGAAATGCTGGATATTTTACTCTATTATTTTCGACAAGGCGCACGTATGGTGCGGCTAGATGCGGTGGCGTATTTGTGGAAAAAAATCGGCACCACCTGTATTCACTTACCGCAAACCCACGAAGTGATCAAATTATTCCGCGATGTATTAGAGCAAGTCGAGCCAGGCGCATTGATCATGACTGAAACCAATGTGCCTCACGATGAAAATATTACTTACTTTGGGGAAGGCGACGAAGCTCATGTGATCTACCAATTTAGCTTACCACCGTTGTTACTGTACTCGATTTATTCAGGAAACACCGAATATCTTTATGCCTGGATTAAGCAAATAGAGCAGATGACATTACCCAAACACTGTACTTTTCTTAATTTTACTGCTTCTCATGATGGGGTCGGCCTAAGACCTCTTGAAGGGCTGGTTCCAACTCAAGAAATCCAACGCATGTTGACAGCCATGCGTACTCGAGGTGGGTATATTTCAACAAAAAGCAACATGGATGGCAGTGAAAGTCCTTACGAACTCAATATTAGCCTGTTTGACGCATTCAGAGACCCACAACCCAGTGCCAACCAATGGCATATCCCGATGTTTTTACTCTCGCAAATCTTTGGTTTATCTTTCAAAGGAATTCCGGCGATTTACATTCATAGTTTGTTTGCCACACCAAATGATTTAATTGGCGTAGAAAGAACCGGTGCTACCCGCTCCATCAATCGTCGAAAATGGGATAGAGGTGAACTTGAAGCCTTAATGGCAAATCATGAGAGTGAAACCGGTCGGGTCTTTCATGCTTTAAAGCGAATTTTACTGATCCGTAAAAAACAACGGGCGTTTCACCCCGACGCCAGCCAACAAAGCTACCACGTTGGTCCAGGCATCATCGCCTTTAAGAGACAATCAACGGATAAAAAAGATAGTATTATCGCACTGTTTAACTTTACCCAACGCCCCCTGGCCATCCCATGGGGAAAATTGCCTGAGAAACTCATTGATTGGAATGAATTACTGATGGAGAGTGACATCAGTTTCGAAGAAAACGGCCTGACCCTGCCGCCCTATGCCGCTTGCTGGTTTAAGAAGCCATCTTAGAAGCTGTTTTAAAATACCTCCTTAAGTTGGTCTGCAGCAACTGCAGCTAATATTTGTTCCCGAAAATCTGGAATGGCACTAAAAACTCGGCTCCAACTGGGAATAAAAGGGGTCTCCATGGGATTTTCTAAAAAGGACTCGCCAGCCAACATGATACATTTGGAAAATAATTCAATGGTGGTTTCTTCTTGGTGGCGATCGTAATTCAATCCATTAATTTTTGCATCATAATAGTACTGCTCGGTAAAATCTAAGGCGATTCGAAAATACGTCGCTTTTACCGAGCGTATTTCCACCATTGATAAAGGTATGCCTTCGGTGGCCAACTTCCTGAAAAACGACTTGGCGATCTCCATTGCCATTTTCTCTAATCCACCGTCATGAGTTTCGGTGGTTAAATCCTGATGTTTATGATCATACTCATCCGCAATATCCACCTGACAAATACGATGACGCGATAGATTGCGATACATCTCTGATAGCACACCAATCTCCAATCCCCAGTCGCCAGGGATACGTAAATTCTGAATGACATCTTTACGCATGGAAAATTCACCCGACAACGGGTAACGAAAACTGTCCATGTATTCCAAATAATCAATGCTACCAAAGACTTTTTTTAACGCACGTAATAACGGGGTCACAAACAGCCGGGTCATGCGCCCACTCAATTTATTGCCATTTATTCGGGCATAATACCCCTTACTGAACTCAAATGAAAAATTAGGATTGGCGATAGGGTAAAACAATCTTGCTGGCAAACTACGATCATAGGTTAGAATATCACAGTCATGCAACGCAACGCATTCAATATGCTCAAGCGCCAATGCATATCCAAAGCAATACCAAACATTGCGCCCCTTTCCCGGCTCCGTTGGCGCCAGGCTTTCCGCCAGCAGCCGTTGATCCAGCGAGCCCAATTGTTCCCCATCATTCCACAGCACATGAACATTTTGCGGTAATACGCTAAAAAATTTTTTCGCGTGTAAAAACTCATCATAAGTCGCGCAATCCAGACCCACAATAATATCACTGATGTAGTGAACCTGTTTTAACTGTTCGACGATATACGGTAACGCCTCACCTTGCAATTCAGAATATAAACTAGGCAGTATCAGAGCCATCGGTTGAGATTTTGCAAATGACAAAAGCTCAAATTCCATCGACTCGATGGATCGATTGTGTAGTTTGTGCAGTGTCGTTATTACACCGTTTTGAAAAAAATCAGCCATGTCCATTCCCCTTTTGATTCATTAAATCCTTCTTGAGAAATTCCAGCATCCATTGATTCCATCCCTTGGGGCCTGGATAAGCACTCTTTTCGCATTTATCTGAAAAATTACATTGCATATATTCCCCCCGAATCGATTGCATAATGACTGGCACATCAACCACCTCCAGCATGGAGATGTCGTTGGGGCTGTCACCTAAACCGATGGTCTTGATACTTAGATAACCATTATCAACAAATAAACCATTCATGATCTGGATTGCCTGGCCTTTGCTGGCCTCCCCCATGACATGCCAAAATCGGCCACCTTTGGTTAAGGTCAAATTTTTTTGCGCCAATTTTTCTGTCAACAGTAATCGCTTGGTTTCATCATCCAACCATAAAATCGGCTCACTTCCGATGCGTTGTTTTGCCTTGATTGCGTCCATCCGCGTTAAGCCGGTATGGTGAACGACCTCATCCACACTCATGTCGAAAAATCCAACAAATTTAAAACCGAACTCGGTACGTAGCTGCTGTAATGCCTTCACAATATCATCATATGAAGATGCAAGCGCTTGATAGTGATACCCCCCTTCAGTGAGATAATCGCTCTGCTCTGGAAAATAATTTTTTGGAAAGGCAATGATGCTGCCATTCTCGGCAATGACTGGATGTGCTAACTTCATTTTTTTGACAATAGAAAGCACTTCGACCAAGGTTTTACTGGTGACAGGAATCACAGGCACTTGTCGTGCTTTTAATTGTTCAAGTGCTGGAAGCGTCTGATCAAAACTATAATCGTCATGATCCAAAATGGTGCTATCAAGATCTGTGTAAACAATCAATCCGTTTTGAACAAAGCTCTGAGTATTCATCGGCTTTCCTTAATACACTACTCGGCAAAAAAACCATCGATCACTTGCTGAGTTTTCTCTTCCAATAAACAAGCCGCATGAGACATGGCATAATCGGCATCAATATCGTCGTCACACAAACTATAGACCTGAGCAAAACCCAAAGCCTGCCAATCAATGCCCTGCCCTTCGATTTGCCCAGCAATAGCAATCGTCGGCACGCCCTGTTTCGCTGCCCGTTTAGCGACTATGGCAGGCGCTTTACCAAACCCCGTTTGCACATCCAGTTTGCCCTCTGTGGTAATCACCACACAGGCCCCCTTGATATGTTTATCAAACGCTAAAATATCGAGTAGCAATTCTGCTCCTGGTTTCAGTGTTGCCTGATAAAAAGCAAACAAACCCGCCCCTAAACCACCAGCCGCCCCACCACCCGACAGATCTCTCACCTCCACTTGTAGATCTTTTTTTATGACATCGGCTAAATGACTCAAACCGTTTTCGATCATTGCAACTTGCACGTTAGTGGCCCCTTTTTGTGGCCCATAAATATGCGCAGCCCCCTCTTCCCCGAGCAATGGATTGTTCACATCACAAGCCACTTCCAGGGTGATATCGGTTAAGCGCCGATCCATTCCTGTGCAATCAATTTGGCAAATTTTACTCAGATTTTCCCCATTGCCCACTAACGCCTGACCAGAGGCATCTAAAAAGCGAATACCCAACGCAGTGGCCATACCGTACCACCATCATTGGTCGCACTCCCGCCAATGCCCAGCACGATATGTTTCGCCCCCAAATCTAAAGCGCACTTCAGCAGCTCACCCACGCCCACCGTCGAAGCACCCATGGGATCAAGCTCATGTTTTTTCAACAGTGCTAATCCAGCGGCGGTTGCCATTTCAATCACGGCCACCTTGTTCGTTGGCGCATACAAAAAAGTGGCATCAACCCGCGACCCTGTGGGACCCGTCACCGATGCTCGGTGGACTTGTGCAGATAATCCATGCTGCAGCGCATCGACAAAGCCATCGCCACCATCGGCGATCAAAAGCGGAAAAATTTCAGCCTCAGGATATTTTTTAGTGAGTCCTTTGCTGATCGCCAGCGCCGCCTCTTTCGCACTCAAACTGCCTTTCAATGCATTCGGTGCAACAATAAATTTCACAACGACCTGCCCTCCTTTGGAATCACTCATGCAACGGACACAGCAAAACCTACGCCATCAATTAATTACTTTAATAATCAAAATGATAAAAAATAAAAAAAATCCACATGTACTTTTATCTAGGCATATTGCACCATGACAGGGCATACGGACTCAGCATGAAGCAAATGCACCAAACCGACTTTTGCCGTTAAAAATCGCACAGCCCGTGAAACTCATCACTGCCGAAAAAGAACAAAATTCAAGCAATAGATCCATTGTTGTAATCAGATAGTGTACGGTGTATATACCAAGAGCAATCATGTAGGTAAATGACTCTTAGGGTGATTTACCACAGGTATATTTAGCAAAAAAATTATGTTAACTTATTAACAGAAAATCATGGTGAAAACGAGGTATTTATAATGTCCATCGTCAAAAAACTTCAAGCCCTATCAATAGAAGAATACCTGGCTGGAGAAAACAACTCTGACGTCAGACATGAATATGTGAGTGGTGCTATCTATGCAATGGTTGGTGTCAATACTCGACATAATTTGCTCTGCATGAACTTGTCAACAGCATTGCAAAATCACCTGCAAGACACTGCCTGCTTCACCTTTCAATCGGATATGAAAGTACGCATCGATGATGTGTTTTATTATCCCGATATTCTTGTCACTTGTGGTGAGATAGATTTATCAGCCTACTATCAAGACAACCCCAAAATCATTATTGAAGTCTTGTCTGAAAGCACAGAGTCGAAAGACCGATTAGAAAAACGTGTCGCTTACCAAAAAATTTCAGCGCTTTCAGAATACGTATTAGTTGCGCAGAATAAAATCAGCATTGAGATTTACCGGCGCCAGCAAACGGGCTGGGAACATGAGGTATACAGTCAAGACGATACCATCCATTTTAAAAGTATTGATTTGCTTATCCCCGCCAGTGCCATCTATCAATCTGTTATTAAATTGTAAGTTTTTAATAACAAATTAGGCTCAATAACTCAACTATCGATTTCGATTGCATTGGTGATGGGATTGAAATCCACCACCTAAAACGTTAAACAGAGAAGTTATCACGTCGCCCATTGCTAAGCGGTATTAATCATCTACATCAATTTGGCTACCAAACTATGCATTATGCACTTTTATTACTTATCTTGATTTTATTAGCATTTGGTCCGCAGTTTTGGGCACGTTATACCTTTCAGCGTTATGCTAAACCTCAAAAGCGAATTCCAGGAACAGGTGGCGAATTAGCCAAACATTTGCTTGAACGGTTTGAAATTCCTGATGTTCAGGTCGAAAAAACTGAGCCGGGTCAAGATCATTACGACCCTAGCAGCAAGCGTGTCAGACTGAGTCCTGACAATTATGATCAAAATTCTTTGACCGCCATCGCTGTGGCCGCCCATGAAGTTGGGCATGCCATTCAACATTTTCGGCAAGAGCCCACCTTACTATTGCGTACCCGTTTAGCGGTGTATGCACGCTATGCAGAGCGAATCGGTGGAGGGGCGATGGTATTTTTACCCATTGTGGTAGCAATAACCCATGCCCCTAGTGCTGGTTTGTTGATGCTAATCTTAGGCTTCGGCTCCATGGCAATAGGCACTTTAGTCCATTTGGTAACTTTACCAATGGAATATGATGCCAGTTTTGGCAAAGCCTTACCAATTTTAAAAGCAGGCAATTATATTGATGCACAAGATGAAATCGCCATACGCCGCATTTTACGAGCAGCCGCGTTCACTTATGTTGCATCATCATTAGCCACCTTGCTCAATTTGTGGCGCTGGTTACGATTCTTCCGGCGCTAGAAACATGCCTATTCCTAAGCAATGGAAATTAACTAAGCGCTGCATCCAGCCGATCCAAAAACGACTAAGCACTTTTCGATTGGCAGATTTAAGGCCTTAACTATACGAAGGAATTGATGTGTTTTCAGAAAAAAAAGCCTTATTATTAGATATGAATAGCACATTTATGTTTGGTGAAGATAACTTTGGAGCTTCGGAAGATTTTTCAAGGCATTATCATGAAATTGGTGGAACCCTGTCAAAAGCAGAAATAAATCGAATTATCAGATCAGTTTATGACTATTTGGATGAAAGATACCCAGATGAAACATACAGGCACAATTTCCCTTCTGTAGAGAGTGCAATTAAGCAGACGATTCCTGATGAACTCGCTAGAGATGAAATATCAAAAATAGTTGATACTTTTGCCTTTCATGAGATTGGATATATACCGAATGAGTATATCGAGGCACTCCATAAACTGAATCAGCAGTTTCAATTGGCTGTGGTTATTGATATTTGGGCACCTAAATCCCCATGGCTAGGTTTGTTTGAAGCATCAGGTATTGATACACTGTTTTCAGCCTCATCATTTTCTTCTGATCATGGAATGGTTAAACCATCACCAAAACCATTTGAACTGGTGATCGAGCAACTTGCTATCAAAAAACAACAAGGCTTGGTGATTGGCGATTCTGTTAGAAGAGATCTCGGGGGTGCGAAGGCCGCTGGCATTGATTGTGTGTTGGTCGGTGGCGCTGAGCATCCTCATGCCGTCGCATGTTATCCGAACTTACTCGCGTTAAGTCATGTCTGAACCGTAGAAGAATCAAGCAACAGTGACGTCGCCTTAGGAATGGGGAAGGAAAAAGGAGACTATTGTGCCATTGATACAAATCACCTCATTACCGTTCGAAACGCCGCCTGATATTCCAAGCGTCATTAAAGGTATTTCAACGGACTTCGCAAAAAACGCGAGCGTTGGTATTGAGCACGTCACCGTTACCTGGACATTCTTTCCTCCGGGTCACTATGTCGTTGGTGGTGTATCTGCCCAATATCAGCCAATGCAGTCTCATCCTGTTTTGGTTGATCTTTTAGCGCCAGATTTTAATTCAGCTGATCAAGTTGAAAAAATGCTCAATGCCATTTCAGTCAGCATTGCCAAGCGAAGCAAACTCCCAATTGAAAATATCTTTATCAACTATCGGCAAGCTCATGCGGGTATGGTTTTTGACTCGGGACAAATTGTTCAATGGTAAAGAATAGGCCTATCCAACAAGGCAAGATAATCACGTCGTTGACATATATCATATTATTTTTTTCAACAATGTTATCTTTTAAAACTGCTTCTGGTATGGATCTAGCGTCTTGGGTGGTTTACTCAAGTCCCGGCGTGTCTGTCATCGGTGAAGATATTCAATTTCCACTCGAAGGCCAATTTGTGGCTGCAATTAAACCCCCCATGCTTCCGATTCATGATAATATAAAACCCAGAGATATTGATAAATATACTTTCGGCTGGCTTGATTATTACTATTTAGCTCAAACCATTAATGCTAAAAACTACCGAGGTAAACATTTACACATATCAAGTTATATAAAATTAGACAAAAAAGATGTGACAGAACGTATTGAGGCTTACCAAAAATGGATCTTTAAAAAAATGGTGGATTATTATAAATCTATCAATATGAATATCGATGAAAAAGATATTCCGATACCCTCTCAGGTGAATCATTTTAAGCGACTGGTTAGTTCTACAGAAGTTATGATCAATGTATTCTTGTCAAATAAGAACGACTTTGTAAGACATGCTTCCATCAATCAATATTCGGCGAATTCTGATCAGTGGCAAAGATTAAATGCCGAGGTAGATATTCCTGAAGACTGTGAAGCGATTACCGTTACCGTATGGATGAAAGGATTTGGAAATTTGTATGTCGATGATTTTGTCATCGCAGAACAGGGGAAACACCTAAATACCACTAGAAGGCTGCATAGGAGCATAAGAAACAAACAGAATTTACAAAAAATGCTACAAACCTGGATAACTCATGCTAAACATAAATATGTATTTGATAACCTAAGTTTTGAAAATGCTAAAAAGAAAAATTAAGTTTGGGAAAACAATGAAGCATTATAAAATAATCATCTTTGATGGCGTTTGTAATTTCTGTAACGCAAGTGTTAATTTCATCATCAAGCGAGATCCAAAAGGTATATTCTCTTTCACTCCGATGCAAAGTGAATTTGCTGCAAGACTTATCAATAAACACAAGCTATCCAATGTTGCGATGGATACCTTTATCCTGATTAAAGAGGATACCTGTTATGTCAGAACCGATGCCGTATTAGAAGTAACAAAAGAGCTCACAGGATATTGGTTTCTCTTCAATATAACAAAAATACTGCCGAGATTATTTCGTGACTATTTTTATACCCTCTTTGCTAAAAATAGATATCGATTATTTGGTCAGCGAGCCACCTGCATGACTCCTACCCCAGACATAAAAAATCGCTTTATTAGTGATGAAAAATAACCAAAAATTTTAGCGTAGCAAAACTGTCAGTGATTTACAGCCTGATGTATTTGACAGAGATAATCGATAGCCATATAGTAATGCCAATATATCATTGATAAGGCGCATTATGGCATCAGCAATAGTTTCCCCGTAAATATCAAGTAGTTACCATAAATGAGCAAGCAATTCCATGGGCCATAGTCCCCGTCAAGAAAGTACAAATGTTAACCTAACACAACCGAAACGTAGCTCGTTTCACTCCAGCACGCAAAAAATGGCGATGGCTGGCGTTAGATTTTTAAATAGAGAGATACAATGCTTGTTGATAAAATCAGAAACAGAGAAAGTGGAATTATTCTCTACGGAATTACTCCCCCTAAAAAGGGAACGAGTTTAGAGAAAATAGAAGAAATTTCTGCTCGACAAATACAAAGACTCCAGCCTCTTAATATTGATGGTTTAATCCTCTATGATATTCAAGATGAAAAATCTCGAACATCCGAAGAGCGCCCCTTCCCTTTCATGGAAACATTAGATGCATTCACCTATAGTGAAGAATATTTGCATTCTTTGGCTATCCCCAAAATTATTTACCGATCTGTCGGAAAATATAGTCAATCAGAGATGTCCCAATTTCTTGTAAATGCATCATCAAAGAATAATTTGACGGTATTCGTTGGAGCCTCTTCCAAGTCTCAAGAAGTGACTTTATCAATGAATGATGCTTACAAACTAAAAGCGGAAACAAACAATAATCTTCTTTTAGGCGGCGTCACCATTCCAGAGCGACATCAAAGTAAAGGCGACGAACATCTTAGAGTCTTTAGTAAAATCTCTCAAGGCTGCAGTTTTTTTGTTTCACAAGGCGTCTACGATGTCAATGCGTCAAAGAATTTTTTATCTGAATACTACTACTATGGACAGGAACATAATATTCCACTGGTGCCAATACTATTTACCCTCACCCCTTGTGGATCTCCTAAAACGCTTCAATTTATGAAGTGGTTAGGCATTAGCATTCCAAAATGGTTGGAAAATGAATTAATTCACTCACACGATATTCTCCAAAAATCCGTTAATTTATCCGAACAAAACTGGCTAGAACTAAAGAGTTTTGCCGACGAAAAAGGAATTCCCATTGGATGCAATATTGAAAGTGTTGCCATTAGAAAAGTTGAAGTCGATGCTTCAATTGAATTGTTACAAAGAGTTAGAGTAACGGGATGAAATAGCTATACCCGAAACACTTGAGACTTTTGGGTATAGCTCTGGCTATGGGGTTGATGACTTCTTAGAAATATTAAGTATGTACTCGATGGATCTTGAAATGGATATCGACGAAAAAGGATCGCATTAAAAATGAAAAAATTATTCTATGTATTCAGTTTTACAATGATTTTATCGTCCACAGGCTACTCGGAAGAAAAGGATGATGAAACTCCCAGTACTTATTCTTTCAAATCACTATCCGTCGAATCCGCATCAAGTGCCGCCTGGGGTGCATTAACAGAATGCAGAAAACGAGGCTATTCAGTGGCCGTTGCCGTTGTTGACCGCGGCGGTAACCTTCAAGCACTGTTACGTGACCGTTTTGCAGGTCCGCACACACCGGATACCGCCATACGCAAGGCTTGGACTGCCAATAGTTTTCGTCAATCAACAGCAGATCTTGCTGTTTTTCTGAAAGACGGCAAAATCCCGAATCAAGTTCAACATAATCCAGGCGCCTTACTGGTTGGCGGAGGAATTTCAATAGAAGCACAAGGAGAAATTATCGGCGGGATTGGTGTTTCTGGCGCTCCACCAGGAAAATCAGAGAAAGACAGTATTGATGGCGCATGCGCACAAGCAGGAATTAATATTATCAAGGAAGCAATTGAGTTCGGTGAATAATAAACTGTTTCAAAAATACCTAAGCCAGCACAATACAGCGTTAAAATAGCTTAGGAATGAGCATGCAATAACTTACCATCTATACTCGTAGCGTCTGATATTTAGGCTTTATTGCTGGCCTATTTTTACCCTGACGGCGTTGTCACTCCTCGCCGTAGCCCAGCTATGACTCGTCGTTCCGCCTGATCAGGATAAAAATATACACCGCACTCAACACCTAAATATCAGACGCTACGAGTATATTCCCCCTCCAAGGGTTTAAGTTTGTGTATGTTATCTTCCCAGTGCTTGCCATCAAAGTGTTCTATATCCATTGATTTGATCGTCACTTCATCAAGACAACGAACATTGACACTGATGCCATCAGGATGAGACCTGGGAATATAGAATGATTTAATACCGCAAGTTTTACAAAACAAATGTTTTGCTTCATGCGTATCAAATGTATAAGTGACTAAATTATCCTGACCTGACAATAATTTAAATTTTGATTTCGGAACAATTAAATGCAGATAACCAGACTTTGCACATATTGAACAGTTGCATTCAGTAACAGTCAGTCTTTCAGGTGCTTCAACTTCATACTTCACTGCACCACAATGGCAACTGCCGCTATGAAGCATCATTTTCTCCATTCTCTAACCCTCTCATACTTAGTTTCTATTTCACCCTAATCACTGAACAACTAATGGTACTTGACGCCAACAATCGACCACTCGGATTTCTTACTTCAGCACTAAAGTGAAGATTTCTTGCTGCTTTATCAACCACAGAGGCAATCACTTCAATAAACTTTTCAGTATTCTTCACAGGCCTGATAAATGTTGTATTTATATGTGTCGTTATATTTGGAGGTGACACTAAATAACTCAACGGTGAAACGGTATTATCAATGGCAGCGATTATTATCCCTCCTTGCATATACCCAAAAGGATTTTCATAACGTTCCTTAAATGGATATCTTGCTATTAATGACTGTCCTTCTATATATTCAATCAACTCACCATCCATATCAATGAATATATTGGGAGGTAACTTCATACCAGGCATCGAAGCTGTTAACTCTTCGATTTTTTTATTAATAGCTTGTGTCATTTTCCCTTCACATTACTACAACATGTTATCTTGCTTTATTTTCTTTGAGCAACAAATTGAAAACCAAGCTTAGGAATAGGCACGCATAATCACTTGACCAATACCCCAATAGGCTCTGTAATCATTGTCTCTATGGGTTGCGGGAGACCAATGTAATAGCCCTGCGCATAATCCACACCAATCCCTTGCAGCGTTTTCAGGATAGCGCTGCTCTCAACGAATTCTGCAATTGTCAGCTTTCCCATTACATGTCCGATTTCATTAATCGATCTCACCATTGAAAAATTAATCGGATTTTCTGCGATATCTTTAATAAACTCACCATCGATCTTGATAAAATCGACCGGCAGATTCTTCAGGTAGGCAAATGATGATAATCCACTACCGAAATCATCCAGCGCGAACTTGCAGCCTTTTTTCTTTGATGTGTTGATAAACTTGATGGTACTTGCAAGATTAGTGATCGCCGCCGTTTCTGTGATCTCAAAACATATTTTTGATGTCAATGACTGACTGTTGATAGCCGGGTCGAGCACAACCCTCTCCATGGCAAATAACTCAAAGGTTGTGAATAGGGTTAACACAGCGAAAAATAGTTTTACCACTTTATGCGTAAAGGACATTCCAGACACGCTTAACCGGACAGCTGTTGGCACATCCGGCCTCCTCGATCTGTGAGGGGATTGTAGGAACCTGACCACAGGAAAAAAACCCGCGCCTACCTTCAACTATTAATCCCTTTTTATTATTCAGGTTTAGCGTACAGTGCTGCGCGATATCCTGAACCCTAAAAACCCTGTTTGAGACCAAAATACCCGACAGGATTAATGTATGTATAGCTAAATTAAATCAGAAAAACCATTTTTTTAGGAATGGGCAACGGAATAATTTCCCGGTTTGGCGCCCAGATTTGGTTTGTATTGGGGGGGTAAAACACCATCCGATCTAGATATACTCGTAACGTCTGATATTTAGGCTTTATTGCTGGCCTATTTTCGCCCTGGCGGCGTCGCATAATGCGCCTACTGTTGGTGAAACTTCGAGCAACAAGAACGACGATGACTTGTCGTTTCGCCTCGCCTAAAGCGCCTACTGCTGGGGTTCGTTCTGAGTGAGCAAAAGTGCAGGAATAGTGGTACTATTCCTGCGTTTTTGCTCGGCAAGCTGCTCCTGCGTCGTCCATTCCCTATCGCTACGCTTCACCCAAGGTCTTTGTCACTATCTCGTAAACATCTTTTGATAAATCTGGCTGACCTTTAATCCGTTCAAGTTGGGCTTTCATCATTGTTTGACGCTGTGTTTCAAAACGTTTCCAGGCGTTGAATGCATTGGCCATACGCGCCGACATTTGAGGATTCAACACATTTAATTCAATGATGCAATCGGCTAAAAATTCATAACCTCGGCCAGAGCTGTCATGAAAACGCACGGGATTGGCAAATGCAAACGCACCAATGACGGCCCGCATTTTATTCGGATTTTTGATATCAAACGCTTCATGCTGAGTGAGCGCAATGACATCGTCTAATGTTTTTTCCAGCTTAGAACGCGCTTGCAATGCAAACCATTTATCAATCACTAAAGTATCGTTTTTCCAGGTTTGATAAAATTCATCAAGCACAATGGCTCTTTCTTCACAATCCGCATTGACGATGGCTTCCATGGCTTCCAAGCCATCGGTCATATTATTTGCCTGACGAAACTGGCTCAGCGCCATTTGCCGAACGGCTTGTTTATTTAAACGCATTAAATAATACAAACAGGTATTTTTTAAACGCCGTTGACCCGCCATTTGTGCATTAAATTGATAGGCTTGAGTATTCAAGTTCGCTTGGTAAACCGCCATAAAACTGGATTCCAAAGCCGTGGCAATCTGATTGCACAGAAACTCTCGCGCCTGATGAATCAGCGCCGGATCCACAATTTTTTGTTGTTCTGCAATCACAATTTCATTGGGAAAACTTAACGCTTGAGCGATTAACGACTTATCTAATTCATCATTCTCGATGATTTTCCGAATGGCATCGATAAACCCTTGTTCAATGGCCAGCGGTTTATTATTGTTAAGATCAACAATCAACCCATTAATGATACGCATTGCCAAACGCTGCCCGGCATCCCATCGATTAAATTCGTTACTGTCATGGGCCATCAAAAACATCAGCTCATCATCAGTATATTCAATCGTTAGTTTAACCGGCGCAGAAAAATCACGTAATAAGGAAGGAATGGGCGCTTGTGCTAGATTTTTAAATTGGACTTGAGTCACCGCTTCTCGAATTTCCAAAACGTTGTGATTTAACGTCCAGCTTGCATTGTCTTCTGCGACCACTTGCGGCACTAACTCTTCTCCAGAAGGATCGAACAAGCCCAAGGCTAAGGGGATATGAAAGGGCTGTTTTTTTGCTTGCCCCGGTGTTGCTGGACAGGTTTGTTCAAAGACTAAGCTATAAATTTGCTTGGCGGCATCGTACTGACGAGTGACTTTCACTTCGGGGGTGCCAGCTTGATCATACCATAAGCGAAATTGTCGCAAGTCAGCCCCAGTGGCCTCTTCCATCGCCGACACAAAGTTATCAGTGGTCACGGCTTGACCATCGTACAAGGAGAAGTAAATATCGGCCCCTTTTCGAAAGCCATCGACACCCAGTAAGTTATACAGCATGCGAACCACTTCAGCACCTTTGTTATATATGGTCACGGTGTAAAAATTACTGATATCAATGTAAGACGATGGCCGTACCGGATGCGCCATCGGCCCGGCATCTTGTGGAAACTGGCTGGTTCGAAGCACATTCACGTCATAAATCCGCTTGACTGACTTTGATGTCATATCCGCCGTAAATTGCTGATCCCGGAAAACAGTAAATCCTTCTTTCAGACTCAGTTGAAACCAGTCACGGCAAGTCACCCGATTGCCCGACCAATTATGAAAATATTCATGGGCAATAATCGCCTGTATATTTTCGTAATCATTATCGGTTGCCGTTTCTGGTTTTGCCAACACACAGGCCGAGTTAAATACATTCAGACCTTTGTTTTCCATGGCGCCCATATTAAAGTCATTCACCGCAACAATCATGTAGATATCAAGATCGTATTCGCGGCCATAGACTTTTTCATCCCACGCCATGGATTTTTTTAATGACGCCATCGCATGATCACAGCGATCGATATTTTCTTCTTCTACGTAAATGCGTAACGTGATATTTCGGCCAGATTTTGTCTTGAAGTGATCCTCTTGATGCACAAGATCACCGGCCACTAAGGCAAATAAATAGCTTGGTTTAGGAAACGGATCATGCCATTTAGCCCAATGCCGGTTATTGCTCAATTCGCCGCGCTCAATCAGATTTCCGTTAGAAAGCAACACTGGATAACGTACTTTATCCGCAACTATTGTCGTCGTATATATCGCCATAACATCGGGGCGATCCAGAAAATAAGTAATACGTCGAAAACCTTCGGCTTCACATTGCGTACAATAATTACCGCTGGATTTGTATAATCCCTCAAGAGCGGTGTTTTCTTCAGGTTTTATTTCAGTCACAGTTTCCAGGGTAAACTGATCAGGCACATCGAAAACCCGCAGCCCCTCACTGTGGCATTCATATTGATTATCTTGCAATACGTTACCATCCAGGGCAATGGACTCAAGCATTAAATGTGATCCACTTAACTCTAACACAGAAGGGTCGGTATCACATTTAGGGTTTTTTCGCACCTTGAGGCGTGCGGTCACATTACTGACATCTTCATTCAAATTAAATGTCAGCTCAACCTGATCAATTAAAAACTCAGGCACACGATAGTCTTTTAGATAAATTGCTTGCGGTATTTCATTAAGCATATTATTTCCCTATATTACAGATATCAGGACAACGGAGAAGCTTAGGAATGAACATGTCTTATCCCCTGTTAAACTCGCTTGGACGAGATCGACCGATGGTTTAGCACTATTGTGCCGCAACAATGATGGCAATTTCGTATATGACTTAAAAGGGTTATAGATTTTCCTCAGTCAGAAAGGAGATTAAATAAATACTGATATAAAATCCTTTTCGATTTCGGTGGCTTATTTTCCTTTTGTTCTTTCAATGCATTGCGTACCAATTGACGAATGTGTTGCCTATCAATCGTCGGCTGACTCGCTTGCACGGTATGAAAAAAGACATCGAAATTGTCAATTAAGCCATCCCGCCATTGCTCTGCTAAGTGATGCTTTTCGGTCTCTTTGCGATACTCCCATTGCCTGCCTTGTATGTATTGCTCAATAGGTTGCACATCAATGTCACGCATTAAACGACCGATATATTGCATTTGGCGTTTATGCGCACTATGCGATTTAATGGTTTTTGCATGATGGATGGCCTCGCGAAGACTATCAGGCAAATCCATCTTGTTTAATTGACTCGCGGGCAATTCGACAAGTTCCTGGCCCAACTGTTGAGCCGCGTGCGACTCTCGCTTGCGTTGGCTCTTGCTAATATATTCATCTGGCTGCTCTTTTTCTTCCGTCATCATTCGGTTATCTTGTTCACTCGCATGAGTGCTTATTTAATTATATGGGTTAAAATTAGTCAAAAAACAACATTGTAATAGCTTATCGTCTAACGCCCCCTAGGTCCACCGTGCCTAAACTTCAAACAATCAGCGAATACAACCCAGTGTTTCATGTAATTTATAAAACCACCATAAATAACTGAGGAATAAATATTCATATCAATACCGTATTTTATTTTCATTCGCACAAAACATTATTTTCCAATAGTTTAGTAATATGTTTAAAATACTGCTGAGGCCATTACTCGCGATACTATCTCGATATTGCGGCCAAACTTCACACAAAGTGCTGTACTTTCAATCTCACTCATGATATCTACAATGCAAATATCAGAAAGCATAGACTAAAAACTTTATTTCTAATAAAGAAAATGATTGACTCATGTAGTAACACCAGTAGGAGACCCCATGAATAAAGAGATAGACCCAAATTTCATCCATTGTCACGACTGTCAATACGAAGGAAAAAGTAAAGCCACTGCCGCTAAAGAATTTGCCATCTTTGGTGCTATTTTACTCTTTTCACCTATTTTCTTACCGCTTATTATAGTTGCATTAGTCTACTTAGGCTGGACTATATCTAAACCCGTCAAGCACATCTGCCCCGCCTGTGGTGCAACGAATGTTATCTCATTAGACATGCATAAAGAACAATCTGTTGAATAATACCCAGTATTTTTAATCAAGTTAATAGTTGACGGATGGCCTAGACTAATGTGGAATATACCATCAGATTGGTAATAGGCATGTCATGAGTCTTTTCCCAGGCAGTGGAAATCGCTTCATTACACTTCTACTATTAAATCTTGCTACTTCTTGAGGGGGAAGTCGTCCCATTGTGAGCCAAGCATTGCTAATAAAAACGCCATGCGTACAGCAATTCAGCCAGCAGTGGGCTATCAAGTGATCATTGCCAACAGGCATTGGTCGTTCGCTATTACCGATTTAATTAGGGGGATAAATGGTAACACGGAGATTGACTCGCATAATCTATATGAGCGTTGCATTGCTCGGGCTTTTCATTGGCCCATCCATCGCAATGGCAAACGTCGTCAATATTAATTCTCCAGAATGGTTGGGGAGTCTAAAACTGGATCAAACCCAGCTAAACAACATAAAAGAAGCGGTAGAGAAAGCACTGGCGTCATCCATTGATGCCGAGCAACAGTGTGGCAAAGTACGTCTCGACTGTGTGGTACGTGCCGCTCGTGAATGGCAAGTCGATGGTGATCGCTATCGCGAAATTGTCATTAACATTCACACGGTTGGTCATGCATCCCGACCCATACACCAAAACAAAGGCACTTGGCCCAAGATCGTAGCTAAATAAGCAAGCGAAACCCTAATCTTTCAAAAAAAGTGAGGAAAAAAGCTTTAGTTGCTGTATATAAGGGCGAAACGGAAGTTTTTCTAAATCGAGCCATGTCACTCATAGTGAGTTTTAGAAAAAGTGAGTATTCGTCCTTAGATGCAGTAAATAAAGCAGTGAAACGGTTTTTAACCAGTTTTTTTTGGAAGGTTAGGGTAAGAACTGTTTGGTTAAAAAAAGTGTTGTATGACATTAATTTTTAACCAAACAGCTTGGCTCTTTTATCACCATCAAACCGCCTGCACCGCCTCTGATACTAAGCGAGGCCCCGCATAAATCAATCCGGTATACAGCTGGACTAAGCTGGCACCCGCTTGATATTTTTCTTTGACGTCATCGCCATTCATCACGCCTCCCGACGCAATAATGGGTATTTTATCACCAAGCACTTGGTGCAATGTTGACACAACGGCAGTCGATTTTTTAGTCAACGGACTTCCGCTTAAACCACCCGCTTGGTTTCCATTGGGGTAGTTCTCAACTTGTTCGCGTGAAATCGTGGTATTGGTCGCAATGACTCCATCAATTTCATGGCGTATGAATAAATCCGCCATTTCAGTGATATCGTCTGCTGACAAATCTGGCGCAATTTTAACAACCAGCGGTACATATCGGTGATATTGATTATCCAAGCGCACTTGCTCTTGCTTGAGCTTCTGTAAAAATATCCCTAATTCTTCCCCGCTTTGCAATTGCCGTAAATTTTTAGTATTTGGTGACGAGATGTTAATGGTAATATAGCTTGCCAGTGAATACACTTTTCTCAGACAAATAAGATAATCATCAACCGCTTGTTCTATAGGCGTGCTGAAATTTTTCCCCACATTGATACCAAGCACCCCCTGATACTTTGCACGCTGCACCTGCGTCACCAAGTGATCAACCCCTTTATTGTTAAACCCCATACGATTAATAATCGCTTGTGCTTGAGGAATCCGGAATAAGCGGGGTGAGTCATTACCCGGCTGTGGCTGCGGCGTTACCGTACCAATTTCGATAAAGCCGAAACCTAACGATGCCAAAGCATCCAGGTAATCTCCGTTTTTATCCAGCCCTGCCGCTAGTCCGATGGGATTACTAAACTCAAGCCCCATACACTTTACCGGTTTGACAAAACGATTGGCATTCCCCAAGGAAAAACCAACTCGATGCCAATAATTAATCGCCTTTAACGTAAATGTATGAGCACTCTCAGGAGGTAACGAAAATAACAGGCGACGTACTAAACCATAAGACATAATAATATAAAACCGTTGTTAATAAAGTTAGCTAGAATTTTGGTGCATTTTCAATGCGAATCAGGCACAATACGCGGTTTTATTATACGTATCGTTGATGGCAATATGACGTTATTTATACGAGTAAAGTATTAGAGTTGATTATCCGCCACTTTACCATCATTAAACGACATTAACAAAGGCATTCATCATTTTGTGTAAAACGACTGAACAAAGATTGTCGGCATTCATCGATAGCCATTCAAGTCATCTGCTCAAAGAAAGTCTCATTGGCTTGGAAAAAGAAAGCTTGCGAGTGAACAAGCAAGGCCACATTGCACAAACTCCGCACCCTGTGGGTTTAGGCTCAGCGCTGACTCACCCCTATATTACCACTGATTTTTCAGAGGCACTTTGTGAGTTCATCACCCCACCACTCAATCGTATTGAAGATGCACTGAAATTTTTATGCAATACTCAAAAATTTGTATACCACCAATTAGATAACGAAATACTTTGGGCCACCAGCATGCCTTGTGTAGTTGAGGGTGAAACCAATATTCCCATTGCCTACTACGGCCCCTCCAATGCCGGCACCATGAAAACCGTATATCGCCGAGGTTTAGGGCATCGCTACGGTCGAGTCATGCAAGTGATCGCAGGTGTTCATTTTAATTATTCGTTTAGTGAAAGTTTTTGGCAGCAATATCAAAGCATCATTAAAAGTTCACAAGATTTACAAACCTTTAAATCCTCACATTATTTTAGTTTGATTCGCAATATAAGGCGTTATGGTTGGTTAATTCCTTATTTATTTGGCGCCTCACCGGCGGTCTGCAAATCCTTCCTTGGCAATAAAGAAACAACGCTGCAAGAGTTTGATCAATTCACTTATTATGAACCCTTTGCGACCTCATTACGCATGGGCGACATTGGCTATCAAAATAGCAAAGAACATGAAACCGGTGTTAATCCCAGTTATAACAGCTTAGCGGAGTATATTAGTTTTTTACGACAAGCCATTGAAACACCCTGCTCTGAACATGAGAAAATAGGCCTGAAGAAAAATGGCGAATACCTGCAACTCAATGCCAATCGTTTGCAAATTGAAAACGAATATTATAGTACCACCCGCCCCAAACAATTGCTCAATAACGATGAAAAACCGATCTTCGCTTTACAACGGCGTGGTGTCCGCTATGTTGAATTGCGTTCACTCGACGTAAACGCATTTGACCCCTTAGGGATTAATGTGGATCAACTTCACTTTCTTGAAGCTTTTTTTGCTTTTTGCTTATTCCATCCCAGCCCACCCATCGATCAACAAGAAGCTAAAGAAATTGACGCTAACTACCAAATCGTCGCCCACCAAGGGCGCAAACCGGGCATTCAATTACAACGTCATGGCAAACCCATGGCGTTAGCGCTATGGGCCAGTGAGCTTTGTGAACAACTGACCGGTTTCGCTGAATTATTAGATATCAATGAAAACACTCCACGTTATCAAGCAACGCTGGCTTTACAACAAGACTTGGTAAAAAATCCCGACCAGACACCCTCGGCACGTCTGCTCGCAGAAATGCGCGCCAACAAAGAATCGTTTTATCACTTTGCCATGCGTAAATCCACCGAGCATAGAAGCTACTTTGAAAAACAAAAACTCACGGAACAACAGGCAGCCTCTTTTATCGATGAAGCAAATCGCTCACTGGCCAAACAAAAAACCATCGAAGCGGCTGACACGCTGACATTCGAGGCCTATTTACAGCAATATTTTTCTCAGCAATGATCGCTGTAACAAAAACTAACGCTATTTGTCTAATTGATTGAAATTTATTAAAGCGAGAAATATTCATGACCGCATTGCACGCCATCGTTAAACAATCGCTCTTTTTAGTGTTATTAACTGTCATGCTGCCCAGCTTAGCCAGCGCTGAAACCGGGTTGCAAACATTTGATGGAAAAGGAAAAAATATTGAGGATTATGCGAGCAAAGATAAATGGCTGATCGTCATGATATGGGCCTCTGACTGTCATATTTGCAATAAAGAAGCGCAACAATACGTCACGTTTCATAACAATCATCAACACAAAAATGCACAGATGTTAGGCATCAGCTCCGATGGTGCTAGCAAGAAAAAACAGGCTGAAGCCTTCATTAGCCGACACAAGTTAAACTACCCGAATCTTATTGCTGAACCTGGAGTCGTTGCTGAACTATACACCGAGTTAACCGGTGAATCTTGGTATGGCACACCCACGTTTCTAGTCTTCGCTCCCAGCGGTGAATTAAAAGCCGCTCAAATCGGTGCCGTACCTACCAGCAGTATCGAAAAATTCATTCAAAAAAATAGTTAAGAAATGGGCGCAGCCAGTAACTTTAACATTACTTTGCGCAGCGTGCCTGGCTTGATGGGTTTTACTAATAAATCATCCATGCCCGCTTCTAGGCAGCGAGTGTTGAGGTCTTGAGTGACCTCTTTCGCCATGCCAATAATTCGTGCTATCGGGCGTCCTTCACTTTGTTCCAATGCTCTTATTTGCAAGGATGTTTTACAAGCACGGGTGATTGCCAAATGACAATCAATAAAAATGACATCATATTGCACGTTGGCTAATGCACTGAATGCGGCATCGCCATCATCAACGATATCAACTTGGCAACCCATTTTTTTTAATAATGATGAGCTAATCTCTTGAGATAACAAATGGGTTTCAATCACCAGGGCTTTGCAAGTCGCTTGCGGATCAATATCAAGTATTGATGGACTCAAGCTTGCCATAGCCGCCTCGTCATGGTGGGTATTAACAACCGCTTTTAAGCGATTAAATAAAGCCTGACCATGCAGTGGTTTACTTAACATAAAATCAAAACCATCATATGGAGTCAAGTCCTTGGCTTCGCCTTGCAGCGCATCGTTAGTTAATAAAATCAACGCTGATTGCCGGCCAAAATAACCACGCTTCAGTAACGACAAGGACATATCGTCTAACATAGGCTCATCAATCAGACAAACTGACAACCCAGCAGAACGATCCGCCTGAGTGAACGTTTTTATGGTATCAGATACCGAGTACCCGGCAATCATGCCATCAACTTTTGCAGACACGGCCTCCATCAACTGCTTATTTTCCGTGATTAATGTTAAATGGACCGGTATCTTTTGCATCTCCGCTGGCTTATTAGCGATCGAGAACGGCACAATAAAATAAAACACACTGCCTTGTCCAAACTGACTATGCATACCCATTTGACCATGCATGTTATGAATTAATTTTTTACAGGTGGCTAACCCAAAACCAATATTTGATGGTGCATCAGACATCACTGAATTAGAAGAAGAAAGATGGCTCTGAATACGTTGTTTCACTTTTGAAATCATACCAACGCCAGTATCTTCGATAGCACATTTCAACATGCAAACATTGGCCGGGACATCAACCCGATCCACCCGAACAACAACCGAGCCCGTGGGCGTATATTCAATCGCATTGGTGATTAAATGTCTTAATAATTGCTGTAAACATTGTACATCCCCAGTCAGCCAACGGGGTATATCAGGAGACACGATACTCTGAATATCCAACCCTTTATCAAATGCCTGACTTGCCATTTGTTGTAACACGCCATCAATGTGATCCGAAATATTAAAGACTTGATGGGCAGTCGGGTTAGTTTCAGCTTGCTCCTTGTTGCTCAATGGCAACGCTAAATTCAGCAAGTTATCCAGCTTATGCTCTGATTGAATCACCTCCTTCAACAAACTTTTTTGCTGATCGCTAAGTTCAGTTTCCTGAAGCAAGTCTAATGCACGGTTCATCTCACCCAAATGACTCCCTATATCACGCCTGGAGCGATCACCCCAAAAAGTATCCGCGTCATTATCAAATTGAAGCTTTTCTTTCGCTAAGTTCAGTTCATCACGACATTGACCCAATTGTACTTTATAAGCCTGTTCAGTCCGCTCAATTTGGCAAGCCAAATCATCAGATTCCATATGAGAAGCACACTGACCGAAGGCCAGCGAGATTAAATCAAGAAAGGCCGGATTGACTCGCTGAATACCGGCTAACACACCAAAAAAAATACCGAATACACGATTTTTGGTAGCGATAATGTGAAAAATATGCGTTTCATTTTTATGACTCTCTGGCAACTCAATGGCTTTAGGTTGATTAATGACCCAACCCAAAGTTCCGTCATCAATAAACTGCTCCAGATAGTTGGACAACTGATCTTCAGCATCTCGTGGCAAGCATTGGTTGAGTGAAATATCCAAACCATCCTCATCAATCAAGTACATTGCGGACATGTAAAAAGGAATAATTTGGCTCACTGTTTTTAAACATTGACTGAGTCTTTCAGCCTTTTGGTTATGGCTTTGCCAAACGGGCTTAGTGCTGTTTAAGTCAGAAATTAGCTCTAACGATTTGACAATGTGTTTATATTCATGGACGTGCAGATCATACTTTTGCCCATAAAACAGTTCTTTTTTTATTGTTTGCAAACTCATAAGCTAATCGATATCCAAGACAAAACTGACCGCTTCTTTAAACTGATGGTCCAACGTCTCCAACAGTTCACTTAAGGATAAATGACTCAATGAAAGTGCCTGCCAAACATCATCATCTAACGGTGGCACATATTTTTCCCCACTGCTGCCATAACCAATGCCCGTAACAATAATATCAGACACGTGAATCAGTGAGGCATCAACCCTATGTTGCCCTGCTTGATTGGGTGCATGATGATAACAGACGGCATCACATAATCGATTAGGCAACTGCCATTCTCTTAATAACAGCCCACCCACCAGTGCATGATTAAACCCCATCACTTCTTCTTCCACATCAAACAAGCAACGCTCTTCAAGTTCACTAATCTTAAAAACGATTTGCATGACATCGGGCATCGCAATCAATAACAACAAACGCCCAATATCGTGCAACAAACCTGTCACAAAGAAACGTTCAGTATTTTTGTATGATGCAACCTCGGCAAGTAACCGTGCAACGATGCCACAAGCAATACTGTGCTGCCAAAAAGATTCCATGGTTAAGGTGTTTTCTGGGATTTTTTTGAACAATGTGGTGACCGTACTCGCAAAAATCAGGTCACGCAATTGCTGTGTACCCACCACAGAAACCGCTTGTGATACCGTCTCAATACGTGTTGGATAACCTAAGAAAGCACTGTTTGAAATGCGCAATATGCGGGCGGCTAAATCGGGATCACCGCTAATGATTTTCGCAATATCATGATTCGTCGTATAGGGACTGTTAATCGCCTTATCTATTTTAAAGACAATGGTTGGCAGCGATGTTAATTTGACATTCTCTTTGACCAATTGAAGCGGATCGATATCGAGCTGCAACGTTGGCAAATAGTTATTGCTCATAACGCTTCACCGCTTGCTCAAAGAGCTCTTTTATCAATGGATGATCCATATTCGCCAACTTAAACTTTTCCAATAATTCAGTTGGAGTCGTATCAGTCTGACTCGCTTGCTGCCGAGCGGCCAGGTCATCTGCTTCAATCTCTTCATCGGTCTTGATGTAAGCATAGGGTATGCCCCAGATTTTCATCGCTCTAATATGCTTTTCAGTCAGCACGGCGCCTGCCTTAAGCAACAAGCGTCCGTCTCTACCGAGCAGGTCATCAGCAATAACCATCTCTGCTGCTAAATTTTTAAGCAGTACTCTTTCCATAACCTCGAAAATTAACCAGCGGCAACAACGGGTTTAACCGCCTGAGTTGAGCAAATAATTAGCATATTTTCCCCCTAAAGCCTTGTGATTAATTCGCTCGTTCATGTACCACTCAATCCTGCGCCTAATAAACAAAAAGCATACAGTTCCGTCCACCGCTTCCCCCTACACTTTAATCATTCATCGCGCCTTATCATAGAAATATTTCATACTTCTTGGGCTCACGAGCATGAGGCTAAGCCAACTAGCGGAACATGCGTTGAGTACCTAACCCAGCGAAAAATTGATTTTCCATCGCTTCAACTTCAGAGGTCAATGATAGCAATGAACCAGGAGCGCTAAGGAAGACCAATCAATCCATCACTTATAACTAACATCCTGTTCTAACGGCAAACGAATCAATAACTTTATTTGCTCAGTAAATGATTTAAATTCAGCCACTCACACAAATGGATCATGGGAATACGGCACATCAAATACGATTAAATCGTACATTTTTCAAGCAACTTGTCAGGCGAGCAAAAACAATAATATTTGACTATATTTTAGTTAACAAAACAGGTAATAATATACGTCAAATAATGGCCATTGAAATATACTTATGTCGAATCTTGAACACCCGTTTGCCCCTTTTATTCAAACTCTTGGTCGCGGAAAGCGCGGTTCACGCGCCTTAACTCAACAACAAGCCTATGATGCGATGAGCATGATACTTGCCGAGCAAGTTCAAGATGTTCAACTGGGTGCCTTTTTAATGCTCATGCGAGTGAAAGAAGAAACTCCAGCAGAAGTGGCCGGATTTACCCAAGCGGTAACAGCGCATTTAGCGCCATTACTGAGCGACATCAATCAAACCATTGATTTAGATTGGCCATCTTATGCAGGTAAACGACGCCATTTACCTTGGTTTGTACTTGCCGCACTCTTATTAGCGGAAAACGGCATAAAAATTTTGATGCATGGTGCCAGCGGCCATACTCAGGGTCGTCTCTATACCGAAGATGCTTTAGCCACCTTAGGCATCCCCTCCGCCGCCTCGATTCCGGAGGCAATGCATCGCATCACACAACATCATTTCGCCTTTTTGCCGTTGCGCATTTTATCGCCTAAGTTACAAGCCTTAATCGATTTGCGACCGATGCTAGGATTACGCTCGCCGGTCCATACGGTCGCCAGAATGATCAACCCATGCCAAGCACCTTACTCCATGCAAGGCATTTTTCATCCGGGTTATTTAAGCATTCACCAACAAGCTGGACAACAACTGAATCAATACAATTTGATCAGCTTTCGTGGTGACGGTGGCGAGTCGGAGTGCAGGCCCGATAATAATACCGTGATCCATTGGCTAAAAAACGGCGAACTCTTGGAAACCGACTGGCCAGCACTTGTCAACCAGCGCCAAACCAAAGACGATAACCTGGCACTAACTAAACTCATTGACGTATGGCGTGGCACTGAGCTTGATAGCTATGGCCATAACGCAATTATCAGTACTGCAGGACTGGCATTGCATTTCACTGAACGTGCAAAATCCGTTGGTGAGGCAATAGCACTGGCCGAACAAATGTGGTCGAATCGCTCAAAAGAGGCTTATCCTTTATCAAGCGGTTAAATGACAATCATTATCGTCACCGCCCTGCCCACGAAAGGTTAAAAATCGATCACTAAAAGTACATTTTCCTAGGAAGCGTTCTCAATTATTCTAACGACCATAATAATTGAGAACGCCTGCTCAATTGTGGTTTATAATGAAATCATTCAATTAAGCGCAGCACTTCGCATGTCATTTGCGATTTATACTCAGCAAAGCAATAACGCAGGATTTTTCACCGTGCTAAGGAATGGGCGCCAAACCGGGAAGTTATTGCGTCACCCGTTCCTAAGTATGCCAACACCCTTGCCTTTGATCGCCTGCAATTCATGCAAGCGAGGAGAATTCATGTTACTTAATAACGCTCGCATCGGCTGCTACTTACTCTTGACAAGCATCAGCTGTTTTTTTGCCCTATCAGCGGATGCAGCGTCTAGAGACCCCTACGAAAAAGCCTTAAAAAGTTATGAAAATATTCTACGTTCCGTGGTAGTCAATGGCAAAGTCGATTATGAAAACTTAAGTCGAGATCGCCAGCCACTGGAAAACTACATTAAAATTTTAGCCGAGCAAGATTTAACCAAACTCGACGGCAGCCGAGCAAAATCACTGCTGATTAATGCTTACAATGCTTTTACACTACGGCTCATTTTGGACTATTGGCCACAAATTGAAAGTATTAAAGATATTCCTGATTTTCCGGTGGCGCGCCGCTGGCAAGACAAACGCTGGCGGATTGGGAAATCACTGCTCAGCTTGGACGACATCCTTCATCGCCACTTACGTCCGATGGGCGATCCACTGATTCACTTTGCCATCGTATGTGCATCAACCTCATGTGCTGATCTTAGCCCTAAAGTTTATCGCACTGAAAGATTACACAAGCAACTGGAACAAGCCGCCCGAAATTTTTTAGCCGACAGCCAAAAAGGCTTACGCATTGGCACGAGAGATAATCTTTTTGGTAGACTCATTCCATTTGCTTCGATTTCACAAATTTTCTACCTCTATGAAGAAGACTTTGGCAAAACCATGCAAGACCGCATTAGCTTCATCTACAAATATGCCCCCAGTGATGCACAGCGCTTTCTGAGCGAAAATGCACAACGCCTTAAAATTGAAAAATTACCCTATGACTGGACACTCAATAAACGGTAAGATAAGCTGCTCGATACTACACAAGTGCGTTTGGGCGTTTGGCGCCAGGATGTAATCTAATACATCGAATATTGTATAGTATTTATTCAGTATGTTTGCAAACCACAAAAACTGAATTCCTGATGAAGTATGACTGGAATTTTTTTGTTTAATCTATACTCGTAGCGTCTGATATTTAGGCTTTACAACACTCGAAATTAGGTCACAACAGAGCCTATCAGACACATTCTAGCTTACGTATTCGACGATTAATTGAACACACGGATCATCGTTATTCGAAAAGCCTAAGCCATTGTGTTAATTTACCCGACCTTAGCACAAATGGTCGAAAGCAAACCATTTAAACTTGACAAGTTTAACTCTGAAAACTTTTTAACTATAGTGATTTAATGATTGATAAAATGGGAAATAAAAGCGCTTATACAAAGGATGAGCTACTGTCTTGCGGACGCGGAGAATTATTCGGTCCAGGCAATGCGCAATTACCGTTGCCACCAATGCTTATGTTTGATCGCATTACCAGTATTTCAAGTGAAGGCGGCAAATATGATAAAGGAAGCATCATCGCCGAGCTTGACATTGACCCATCTCTTTGGTTTTTTGCCTGCCACTTTCAAAATGATGCGGTCATGCCCGGTTGCCTCGGACTCGACGCCATGTGGCAACTGGTGGGTTTCCACTTAGGGTGGCTTGGCGGTCTAGGGCGTGGCCGTGCGCTGGGTAGTAGTGAAGTTAAATTTTCTGGTCAAGTCACCCCAGATAATAAACTTATCACCTACCGTATTGACATCAAACGGGTAATTATGCGCAAATTATACATGGGCATCGCCGATGCCAGCATGGCAGTTGATGGCTCGGAAATATATACGGCCAAAGGTTTACGTGTCGGTCTATTTACATCTGCCCATAAATTTTGAGGAAAGTGAATCTTGAAGCGTGTTGTTGTTACAGGTCTAGGTATCTTATCTAGCATAGGTGTTAATCGTGCGGAAGTTGTCAATTCTCTACGCAACAGCCGCTCTGGAATTAGCTTTAATCAAAGTTATGATGAGCTAGGGTTTCGCAGCCGTATCAGCGGCGAAGTTGACATTGATGTGACACAACACATCGACCGGCGACTACGACGCTTCATGGGCGATGCCGCCGCCTTTAATTATTTGGCGATGGAACAAGCGATTGCGGATGCTAACTTAACACCCAGCGAAGTATCCCATCCCCGCACCGGCTTAATTACTGGGTCCGGTGGCGCCTCCACCGAAAATACGGTGTTGGCAGCTGATCTTCTGCGCGAAAAAGGTGTCAAGAAAGTGGGACCATTTATGGTGCCGCGCACCATGGGCAGTACCACCTCGGCCTGTTTAGGCACTGCATTTAAAATCAAAGGCGTCGGTTATTCAATTAGCTCCGCTTGCTCTACCAGCGCCCATTGCATCGGCAACGCCATGGAACTCATTCAACTGGGTAAACAAGACGTTGTGTTTGCTGGCGGAGGTGAAGAAGTGCATTGGACCATGTCGGTATTATTTGATGCTATGGGTGCGCTATCCTCCAAATACAACGAAGCCCCCACCACCGCATCGCGCCCTTATGATATCGATCGAGATGGCTTTGTCATCTCCGGCGGTGGTGGTACTGTGGTGCTTGAATCACTGGAGCATGCTCAACAACGCGGTGCTAAAATATATGCAGAACTAACAGGTTATGGTGCTACTTCCGACGGTTTCGATATGGTGCAACCCTCTGGTGAAGGCGCCGTACGCTGCATGCAACAAGCCTTAGCAAACACCTCAACGAAAATTGACTATATTAACGCCCATGGCACCAGTACACCCGTCGGCGATGTTAAAGAACTGCAAGCCATCAAAGAAGTCTTTGGTGACAATATACCGCCGATCAGCTCAACCAAATCCCTGACCGGACATGCCCTCGGCGCAGCTGGTGTCAATGAAGCCATTTACACACTGCTGATGATGGAGGAAAGTTTTATCAGTGCCTCCGCCAACATCGACACATTAGACCCAGAAGCTGCAGGCATACCCGTTGTCACAGAAACTCAAGACAATGTACCACTGAACACCGGCATGTCGAACAGTTTTGGTTTTGGCGGAACCAATGCAACCCTCATTTTTCAGCGTTATCAACCTTAACGTTTCAAAAAAAAACTAGCTAAAAAATCACCACCCGCCTCGCGGGTGGCTTGAGCAATAATTATCGTGCTATTACATTGAAGCGAACCATATGCCGCTTTCCATCACGTAAAAAGTGCAGACTCACTAATTTGCCTGCTGCCGAAGCACGTAAGATTTTTGCGTAATCAGATAAATCCATGATTACCTGATTGTCAAACTCCACCAGAATATCCCCGGCCTGCAAACCCATTGCTTGCGCAGGTGAACCCGTGGTTGTACCAGTAATTCTCACCCCCTTGCCTTGATAAGCAAAATCAGGCACGGTTCCTACGCTAACCTTACGGCCCGATGGCGGCTTCGCTGTGGGTGAAGGCTGCACCACATTGGCCAAGGTGATGGTCAAAGGATCTTCACGCCCGGCCAAATAATCTAGCGCCTCTTTCAGTAAGGTGGCGGTTTTAACCAAGCTCGAAGGAATAATTTTATCGATGGTGTCACTGGGTCGATGAAAGTCCTCATGCACTGTGCCAAATACATGTACCGCCGGAATCCCTTGCTCGATAAAACTGCGTTGATCACCGCTACTAAAATCTTCTGCGACGGATTTAATTTTTAAGCCAGTGACAAAACCAATGCCTCGCATAATATGCACCCACTGGGTCGCAGAACCGGTCCCAAATACCGTATGCCCTTGTTCGCCGATGCGCCCCACAGTATCCATATTGACAACAGCGAATATTTTATCGGTGGGATACGTGCGACTATGCTTCACATAATGTATGGAACCCAATCGAGAGGCTTCCTCGCCGGTAAACGCAGTAAAAATCACCGTGCGCTCTGGCTGCCAATGAGCACCCAGTGTTCTGGCTAGCTCAAGTAATACCGCCACACCGCTGGCATTATCGTCGGCACCGGGATGTATTTTACCTTGATCCCCGGCATGCACATCTGGCCAACCATGGCCAAGATGGTCATAGTGTGCGCTCACAATCACACTTTGCCCCGCATATTTGGGATTGCTGCCGGGAATCATGCCGATGACATTTTTCAAGATCAGGGTTCGTTTGAGATCCGCAATGGGTTCGTTCCAAACTTGTAAATAGCTGCCCTCATTATCCGGCACCGGCTGCAAGCCCGCTTTTTTAAATTCATTAGCAATATAATCCGCCGCATCATCCAGCTCTGGAGTGCCTAAACCACGTCCTTGCCGATCCTGACTAGCAAGATATTCAATATCACTGAGCATGCGTTTTTCAGAAAATGCCGCCGGCAATTGTGCCAATGCACTGCGTGGTGCCAACGCCGCTTTCATCGATATCGGCATGCTTTGACCATCAATCGGCACCGGCAATGACAAGGGTGATTGTAAGACCGGCCATTGTCCTTTCGCAATATTGGTCGGCTCATCCCCCTCAAAAGCTAAATAGCTATACTTTCGATAATGGGGTAATTTTCTTGCTAAGCCCGCCATGGCATTTTTATTATTGCTCGCCAACCAAAAAAAGCCATGGCTGGGGTTCACTGGATGCCTTGCTGACAAAATAACCGCATGCGCGGTACTTGAAAATTGCTTGTCCGCAAAGTCCGCCTGTTGGCTTGTCATGCTCACTTGATGGCTCTGCGCTGCATCAGCAAACACGGTTCGATAGTGATTTTTCCACCCTAAAACCCAAACGGTTTTATCGCCTGGCAACGCCTCCAGCTTGCTATCGTCGATGATACTGACTTGTCCACTCAATGCGGTTTGCCATTGACTCGCTAATTGTTTATAAGCAGCCAATAATGCGGGGTCAGCGCGGGAAGGCAACACCATTAACACCTGTTCCGCGCCAAACCCTTGGGATAATGCCGGTGGAATTTCGCTACGATCTAAGCGACGAAATAAATCAAATTCAGGATCGATATCTAAATGAATCGGAGGTTTATCTAGTCTCACAGTGAAATCCAATTGTCTCGCATCCATGCTTAGCATTTTTTGCACGGCCTGATCCGATCCTTGTAAATGAATCGCGATGGGTATTTTTAATTGATAAGGCGCTTGCGATTGGATTTGTTCAAGCCGGGCAGTTAACACATAGTGATCTTGTTGAACCGTGGCTTTCACTTGCTGTATTTGCAATATGGGCGCACCCACCCGCTTCACCCACTGCTCAAAGAGCTGGCTTAAATCAATTCCGCTGACCTCGCTAAACACGGCTTGCAAATCATCAAAATCAGCTTTGCGAAACTGAAACTTTCGGTAAAACGTATGAAGACTCCGCTTAAATGCATCATCACCCATATGGGTTCGTAGCATATGAAAAAACATCATGGTTTTTCCATAACCGACCGCCTCACTGGACGAGCTATGCCGAGAGCGAAACTCGGTCAACGCAAAATCACGTCCGGCATTCACAAAGTCAGTATACTTCTGCAATACATCCCGCCGATAAGCCATCCCTTGATGGCGTTGTTCTTTGATAAGATGGTCCGCTAAGTAAGTCGTTAAACCTTCCGCCCAGTTGCCTTTTTGATAATCGGCATAGACGCTGTTGCCCCACCAGTTATGTAAAATTTCATGAGGAAAAGAGCTGTGTAAAATAAAAGGAAAACGGATAATTTGAGAACCTAACAAAGTAAATGATGGCATACCAAAACCCGATTGCCAATAATTCTCAACCAAAGCAAACTTAGCGTAGGGATAAGGTCCGATCAATTGCCGGTACATCGCGATATATTGCGCGGTGGCATCGAGATATTTCTGGGCAAGTGGTTGATCAGGTTGTAGCAAAAAAACCATCGCTTGAGCAACCCCGGCAGACTGACTATATTCAGTGAATGGCCCCGCCACTAAATAAATGTCATCTTGTGGCTGCTTTTCTTGCCAACGGATAACACGCTTATCGGGTTCGGACACATCTTGCGTTCGCACACCCTGACTCACCACACTCCACGTCAACGGCACCACGACGTTAACACGAAAGGAAATTAATTGATCATCAATTTGTGGATACCAAGCGGACGAACTGGACAAAAAAGCACCATCCGATGAGACAATACCTGGCGTATCGCTAAAACTGCGAATGGTTTCTTCGGCGGAGGCTTTGATGGGGTGGAAAATGTCCCCATGATAACGCAAAGTAAATGATGGATTATCCACCTTACGTTTCACCGTATAGTGCGCTAACGGCACACCACCGGCCGCCACGCGTTGTTCGTTCGCTAATACCGCAGGCACAGACGGGATCAGCTCCACATCGCTGGATGTCACGGAAAGCGACTCGTGTAAATAAAAATCAAGCGATTCCTGAGATCTCAATACTTCTGGTAGTGTAATTCGATCCTCCACTTCGATAGAGTGAGCATCTGGATTAATAATTATACGAATGTCATGAAAAACCGTATTTTCTGCGAGAACCGTTGTGCATAATAAACAAGCAATCGCGACACAAAAAAATGTTCGCCAGATCCTTTTCACTGATTGTCTCCTCCACCGCCGTCTTTAAATATGACTCTGAAGTATAGCCTAGCCCTTCAGTAAATTCAGTTTAGTTTATAGTGTACGCGACATAATAATAGTAAGACGCAGAGCTGTGACACAGTCACCCAATCAACGAAAACCTGACAAATACTTTATGTTATTTCAATTTCAACTGTAAACCGTTAGAGCACACGTATATAATAATGACGATTAATGATGCAAATGAATCAATAACGAAGATAAAAAATCAGCAAAGAGAATCCAATGACACCATGCTCATGAAAACCAAAAACACAACCACCTTGGTCATCGGAGCCACCGGTGTTGTCGGCCAACATGTCGTTAACGGACTTGTAAAATTGTCCGCCCCCGTTCGATGTATGACGCGAGTTGCTAGCAAAGTCTCCAATTTTCCACCGGGTGTAGACGGATATGTGGCCGACTTATTAAAACCTGGCTCATTGAGAGACGCCTTTAAAAACATAAAAAAAGTATTTTTAGTCACCCCGCTTAGTCAACATGAAACAGAAGAAGGCCTGGCTGCAGTGCAGTCGGCTATCAGTGCGAAAGTAGAAAAAATCGTATATATGTCGGTGCCAATGCCAATAGCATCTAAGCATATTCCCCATTACCTAAGCAAAATACCTATCGAACAAGCCATCTACCAATCTGGCTTAACCTATACGATCTTGCGACCGAATAACCTGTATCAAAATGATTATTGGGCCAGAGCTGGCGTGATGACCTATAATACTTACCCGCAGCCCATCGGCTCCGTCGGATTAAACCGGGTCGATGCACGGGATGTCGCAGATGCAGCGATCAACGCCCTGACTCATGCCATTCATGACAACCAAGAATATTTTTTACATGGACCAGACACCTTAACCGGTCCTCTGGTCGCACAAACATTTGGAAAGTACCTCAATCGAGAGATCTGGTATGGGGGAGACGATCTGGATGCCTGGGCTAAACAAGCGCAACACATGATGCCCGCTTGGATGGTGCAAGATTTACGGCTGATGTATGCTTATTTTCAAGAACACGGATTAATAGCAACGCCCGAAGCACTGCTCCAGCAAGACGCTGTTATTGGCCACCCGCCACGCCCTTACCCGGAGTTTGTTAAGGAAATTATCCAGCAATGGCAACACACCTCATAACTCGTCGTAATGCAAGTAGAATACCTCTTTGTATATGGCACACTGCGGAAAAAACTATCAAATCAATCCAGCTCACTCTTGAAACGCCAGGCGAAATACATCGGAGAAGCGACCTTCCAAGGCCAACTTTACCAAATTCAACATTACCCTGGCGCGATACATAGCAACCACCCAAAAAATCGGGTTGTCGGTGATGTATTCCAGCTACTCTACCCCCGAATCGCGTTAACTCGTCTCGACAATTATGAAGGTTTTGGTGCCAAATTTCCCACCCCCAATGAATTTGTTCGGCAACAAACCCCGATCCAAGGTAAAAATCAACGAATGATGATCGCCTGGATATATTTATACAACTGGCCAGTCAATCCCCGACAACGCATTTCATCAGGTGACTTTCTCCACCGCCGCCAATAATATCCATAAAAAATAAATTAGGTCTAATTTGTGCTTAATTCCCGTATACGTTTTGATCATCGGCATCGACAAACCTATTATGGAAATCAATAAAGCGACATTAACATCACCCTCTCCAACGACAGTGAGTCCCAATCGTGTTATCGCCACCGATCAATTATCCACCTTAGCGCTCGGGCAACGCATTAATGCACTGGTCATCGCCAGCCAGGTCAATGGCCTTGCCACCTTACAGCTCGACAAAACATTACTCGATGTACAAACCCCTCTCCCCTTACTAAAAGGGCAAACCATTCAAGTGGAAGTTAGCCGAAACGCCGAGCAGCAAATTGAGTTAAAAATAACAAATCCATCGCAACAGAAAATTCAGCTTCATCAAGCACTACGCCAGGCGCTACCACGCCAGGCACCGATCGCAGATGTTATCAATCAACTCAACACACTGGTAAGTGAGAGCACCTCTCAAAACAAACTGTCACTACCTAACACAATCTTGCAAGCCGCTCGACAAATCATTGCCAATTTACCCCAATCCAAAGCGCTTAAATCACCTATCGACCTAAAAAAATCGATCCAGAGTTCAGGGCTTTTTTATGAAAACAACTTACTGTCTCATTCATCAGCTAACAAGCCACCGCAATCAACCAGTGATTTAAAACATAACTTAATGCAACTGCACGCTTTATTATCAAATGAACTGAAAAATACCGCGCCCATATCGAATAAAAATTTAGCGCCTATTTTAGCGCAAGCTCAATTGCAAACAAAACCCCATAACGAATCGCCAACCTCGTTAGCAGTTAACGAGAAGATAATAAAACCAGTATTTACCCTAGATAAAACACCCGCTCGCCCCGAACAATCAGCGGTACTCGACCCGTTAAGCAGAGATGAGTCAATCAAACAGTTACTAAAACAAACTGAAGGTGCATTAGCACGTATCCAACTACACCAAGTATCTTCCCTAAACGAGCAAGAAGCCGGCAAACAATCCTGGATATTCGAACTTCCCATCGTACATGACGATAAAATATCCACATTAGAGCTCAATATACAACGAGACCAACAGACTGAAACCCCGCCCGATCACGAACCGGCACTCACCGTCACCCTCGCCGTCAATACCAACGACATCGGCCAAGTCCATGCACGTATCCGCATTGTCAATCAGTCGGTTTCAGTCATTTTATGGGCAGAGCAACAAACCACCCTTGAGTTAGTCAAACAAAACATCGCACAACTAAAAGAAAATCTACAAGCCGTGGGTTTAACACCGGATAGAGTCAACCTATACCACGGCCATCCACCAAAAAAACAAACCACTGCGTTCGCCACCCAATTATTGGATACCCATGCATGACAAAAAAAACCAAAACCCCCACAGCCATTGCACTCAAATACGATGATCGAGGCTCAGCTCCCCACGTGGTCGCCAAAGGTGATGGGCATCTGGCAGATAAAATTATCGCCATCGCCAAAGAAAGCGATATACCGCTACATCACGATGCCGAGCTTGTTAAATTGCTGGGTCAACTGGATTTGAACCAAGAAATTCCATTTTCACTTTACAAAGCCGTCGCAGAAGTTTTAGCGTTTGTTTACCAAATTCACGACAAGAAAAAAGACGAATTTTTACGACGACGCCAATCAGAAAAAGATCAATAAGTTATTCATGTTTTGATGCGCTTGGAAGTACGACATCATGATGATGTGTCTTAGTTTTTTCATTGAATTTTTCCGGTCAATTTAATTATTAATTGATTCCTTGTGATAATCATAGCCAAGCCTAAGAAATGATAATTTCTATATTTTTTTTTCCGTTTAGACAACTATCTGAGTAAGCAAAAAAGGCCTATCATCGATATTAAATGAACGGGGGGCCAGACAAGAACAGCCAGGCAAACCCAGCAATTTAAACAAAATCCATGACTCCAAATTCAACGCTGCAGTCACGATCCGCTCAATCACTTTTGTTATGTGTTTTCCATTCTCTTCCCTGAAATACTTTGTCTATTGGAGTTTTGAATAAATGATTTGAATAATTACTGATTGTCTTTATTGAAATCGCATGAATAATATCCAATATATGATATTCAGAATAGCCCGCAGATAAGAATACCTCAATCTCATGTTTTGACGGCTGACCTCTCGTAATTACCATAGTTCTAGTAAATTCATTAAGAATAGCATATTTGTCATCTGGCACTCTCTTGCCATCTCTGATGGCATCCGTAATATTGCTTGGCACTTTAGACATCGTATCAGCAAGGGTGCTATGGACAGCAACACAATAAACACATGAGTTTTCCCTGCTGATGGTTAAGTAAACTATTTCTTTTTCAATGTTACTAAAAATAGAATCTTTTCGAAAACCACTATCGCCTGTTGTATATGTTTCCAACAAGCTAGGTGAATTAGCCATCATCCCATAAATATTTGGGATATAACCGATACGTTTTTTTGCTTTTTCTAGCAGTGATTTAGCTTTTATTCCAGCACTTTCTAGCATTATCTGCTTGAATGAAAACATTGAGTCAAATGACATACTCTAAATCCTATGTATTTTCCGATCAAATGAAACATAGCCAATGAACGAGCAGTTAATACTCATCCAATTTTATGTTCGCTGCGCGTACTTTGCACAATTGAAGCCTTCAGATAAATTTTCCGCGTTGCGTTCATTGTTAGTTTCGTTTTACCTAACACCAGCTCGCCTGGCTCTCGGGTTGACTGATAAGCTCTTTAACATTTGCCTCAATTACTCTATAGCCTACATTTCCATAAATAATTTGACGGCCTTCATTAAATACAAATGTCGGACTACCAGCGACTCGATATTTTTCTTTAAGTTGCGAATCGATATCCATTGCCGCGTATGCCTCACCGCTTTCTATATTTTTTCGAATTCCATCAACAGGCAACCCTAATTTCTCTGCTAATTCAATTTGAACATTGAAATTAGATATATCTTTAAGGTCACGAAAGAATGCTAGCCTAAGCTCCCAAACCATATTTTCAAAAACAGTATTAGCGCTATCCTCCCCTTGATTGTTTACTGGTAACTCACCCATTTCTTCCAAAATTTGAATTGCCTTTAAAAATAGATGACAGCTTATTGAAGTTGCGGGTCGATTTTTAAGCCAAATGTCATTATGAACATTTATATGCTCGAAACTTGAAGCAATTTTTAAAACATGACTATTGTAGGCCTGCAAGCCTCCTAGATTACTCCAATTATTTTCCATCATCGTCTCAACAGAACCAAAAACAGGAAAAAAATGATATTGCAAATTCACATGTGAACCAAATTCTGATTTTAATTCATCAACTCTTATCTGTGCCAAGTAAGCCCAAATGCAAAGAACATCAGAAAAGTGTGAAATATCTATCAACCGAGATTTTTTCATTCAAATAGAGTCCTAAACTTAACTTTTAATAAGTGATAAAAGACTAAGAAACCGATCAAAAAAACCTTTCGACTAAGCCCTCAGATAAATTTTTTGTGTTGTGCTAATTGTTAGCGCATTTATTTGAACCAATTTTCTAATTTTAATTTTGGTATTCGCGAAAATTATTTTGTATTGTTTGTTGCCAGAGTTCCTTGATGTGATAATGCAGTTCCAGCTATTAACAAATCGTAGGGACCTATTGATTTACCCTTTTTTTCTAATTGCATACATAGGGGGTCACATAGGGGGTCAAATCTTTACTTATACTATTAAAGTGCTCAGGAACTTCACCGCCAAGTGCCAACACCTCATTCAATCGACCAATCGTTCTCGATACCGTACAATAATTACCTACACCAAAAAACTTAGCTATCGTTGAAAGATTCTGGCCCGATAAATCCTGACTGAGTTTCATCGCTATCCAGCGTGGATAATTTCTCTGGCCTCTTCCGCGCACGCCTCTTTCGATTGTCTTTTTATCACAACCATAAAAAGAGGCGACGGCGTGGATAATTTGTTTAATGGGAATCTCTTGTTTATCGCCACTTGTCTTCACTTCCCGACTAAAACTAAGCGCATTGGCATAAGCTATTTCTGCAAAGGGCTGACTCCCCCTAATCGCTGGCCATTGATTCTTTGCATAAAATGTTTGGGTTTCCTCATCAATACCACGCTCAACATACCGGGCAGATGAAGAACACCCAACTCACCAAAAACATCCGCTCTCACTCACCAGAACGGCCTCGCTGACTTGTTCAGATAGCCGGGATAGCTCGACCACGGATATTCTATGAGTTGATGAACCAGGGGTTGTTTTCGTTCGACAGGATTTCGGTAAATATATCGACTCACTTGGAGTCAATAACTCGAGGCTTCTATCAGGATGGCCTTGTACCTGCCTCGAAACAAAGCACTCTCGGTTTTTTTGAGTTGATTATATTTTTGGGTATATACGCCATTAATATGGCGCATCGCTTGACTTAAATTGCCTTTGGGCGTTTTAACTAACAAATGATAATGATTCCCCATGAGGCAATAGACGTGTATTTCTATCCAAAAACGTTGGCAGGCTTGTTCTATGCACTGGAGAAAGGCTTGATAATACGCTTTTGAATGAAAGACAACCTGTCTTCCCCTACCACGATTCATCACGTGATAAAAAGCATTGTCATATTCTATTCGTAAAGGACACGTCATAAAAATAAGAATAGAGCATAAAATAGTAAATGTAAAGATTTGACCCCCTACATCCTTGCCCAACGCGACGCCTGGGTGATGGTGCGTTGAGGCCATTGTCGTTGCTGCAGTGCCACCGTTGGCGCGGGACGGTATTTATTGTGGTCAAACAATTTCATGGCGCGTTCCTTGTTTATTTCTGCCTAGCGCAGTGCGCTAGGCAGATTGTGAGCTTAGGGTGACCTGTGTCGGCTCGCTCCTCCGGTATCGGTTAAAGCCTCACCTGCTTGGGTAAAGCAAGTTTTATCGAAGTCATGGTGGCCACCTTGGTGGTGTGGCCAGTGATAAATTCGCGGTAACGAATGACAATAATAATAGACGAAAAGCCTGGGCATATGATTGCGAAATAGAGGTTGAATAGTGTTTTATTAGCAATAATATTGCTGAATATTCCAAAAGTAGGTCATAATTGTCTTTGATTTTCCTGGGTGGAGTTAAAACTGTGCTATTTTCTCGTTATGACCGGCGTATTCTTGAAATTTTACAGCAGGATGGGCGCCTCACGAATCAAGAATTAGCCGATCGCATCGGTCTTTCGCCTTCGCCGTGCTTGCGCAGAGTGCCTGCTTTGGAAGAGGCATCGGGCGTTGTTAGATACCAAAAAACTGGGGTTAACATTGATGGCGTTAATCCATATATCCATGGATCGGCATACGCCAGAGCGTTTCGAAAATTTTGAAGCTAAAGTCAGTGCTTTACCTGAAGTCATGGAATGTCTATTGATTACAGGGCAAGAAGCTGATTATCAAATCAAAGTGGTGGTGCGGGATATGGAAGCTTACCAAATATTATTATTAAATAAAATTACCCGCATCGAAGGGGTAACCGGTGTGTGCTCATATAGGCATATAGGGGACACAGGCATATAGGGGACACTGATAACTTTATAACTTAACGATCTCGTCTCCCCCTCGCTTACTGGCTTTTGATATCGCCGGTTGACTCACCGCGAGATGTATCGCAATTTCCGTTGATGAAAGCCCAATGACTTGTGTTCCCCAATAACTGATTAGGCTCTTGGCGATCGACAGATTATTTTGCCGCCCCTTTGACAACAGCTCAGCGGGTTTTACCGCCATATATTGGCAAACAGCATCAATTAATTTCTCTAGATTCCAACCCGCTTGCTGCCAGAGAAATTTTTCATCGACGTTCAATTGATCCTGTTTTAGTGCGCTCTCTACAAAGCGACTGTCACCTAAGATGCGTTCATCGCCTAGGCGCATTTCGTGTTCTTTTCGCAACGCCTTGACGGATTCCCAGCCGCCAGCACTGCGAACCAATCCACCACCTAGATAGTCGGTATTTCCTTTGTCTGTCACACCATCACGGATAAATTGTCGATATTTTGTCCTCGCTCGTTTTACTTGACGACCAAATAACGCTAATACCTCGTCTCTTTCATGCCAAGCTTGCACGTGGTTTCCCATGAATCCCGCGTGACCACTCCAATGATAACAATCAAGTTCCGATACTGTACGCACAATGTCGGCGCGCAGTGGATTTAAATGAATATATCGCACCAGCTCCAATAGATACTCATCTTCGTTACACAAGATGGATTTGAAGCGATTTTGAAAAACGTAGCCAGCTCGGCGGTGACGAAGATTATATTGGGTCGCATAACCACTCAGCAATGTTCTCATTAATGTGCTGAGAGGAGCCGAGGATACACGAATTAATAGATGGTAGTGATTTGACATTACCACCCAGGCCAGGCATTGACTTTGCGTATGCTCTAAACCCTCACCCAAGCGCGCCAGAAAGTCCCGTTTGTCTTCAATACCAGCAAAGATACGGCGCCGCTCTAATCCACGACCCATCACATGGTAACACCCGCCCGGAATGTGCAATCTCCCTTGTCTCGGCATTCGGGTAATAGATCAATTTCGGCTGTGTAAATCAATTAAGTTATTAACTTATCAGTGTCCCCTAGTTGGCTAGTTAAGCAGGTAATCGTACTCTAAATTTATCTAAACAACTAGCATTTAAAAACCTGACCCCTAAATAACGACTATCAGCTCCAGACAAAGTATTTCCTAGCCCGGATGCAGTGTAGCATAATCCGAGAAGTAAGAATAATAGAGGTCAAGATCGTTATATTGAATTCAATCATCAAGATATCCTTCCCTCGGTGCATCAGAGGATAAATGGTGTGCTCATATTCTATTCACCCTAACGTTTCAAAAAAGCCGCTCTAAATCTGTGTATCGTACTTATATAGGTCTGGCCATAGATATCCAGACATCAACTTGTGATTACACCGCGAGCCTTCAGCTAACGATGCAAAAAGTTGATGTCTGGATACTATACTCGTAGCGTCTGAGATTTAGGATTTATTGCTTGCCTATTTTCGCTCTGGCTGCGTCGCCTAAAGCGCCTACTGTTGGCGCCAGGACAAAAATAGGCCTCGTACTCAACCCCTAAATCGCAAACGCTTCGGGTATAAAACCACTAACTCGTGATTTGTCGCCAGGATACATTACCCTCCTTGCACAACAACCCAGGACAAATCATTAGCCCACACAAAGAAGCTGTTGGTCGCATGAAAACCACGAATACGCACGCGTATTTCACCGTTTGATGCAACAAAACGCTTGGCGTTAGTCGTAACATTGACCGCCACCGTGACATCACTTACGTTACCGACTGATCGGGCATCAAACAGCTCCCATGTCGAGGTTTCGAAGTTGTATAAGGAGACTTGTTGCTCGACATTGATTTCCGAGTATTGTCCTGCATAGGTCATGGTTAGCTGGGTCACTGCTGCAGGTGAACCGCTGATGGTGGCCGAGGCATACCAATCCACCACTTGCCCACCACCTGAGGCGGCCGAATTGATATCATAAGTATCGGCATCGCTCGCGGTAAAACTGGCTAATGTGCCCCAATCGTAACTACCGGTCAGTACCGTAACGCCTCCCGGAAAATACGTCGTTGTCGTCGGCGGTGTCATACCACTATTGACCGTAACAGTTACCGTCGCGTTATCAGTACCTCCGTTAGCATCAGTGATGCTATAGGTGAAACTGTCCGTACCGCTGAAACCGGCGGCTGGCGTATATGTGAACGTGGCATCACCATTGTCAGTAATGCTACCACCGTTGCTACTCGTGGTATCAATGGATAAAATTGACAATGCATCCCCGTCGGCATCCGAATCGTTGGCCAATAGCGTGCTTGCCATTAGCGTGACCGGTACATCCTGATCCGTTGTGACACTGTCGTTGTTGGCGACAGGTGGGGTATTAGTCGTACCCACAACCATCATTGTCACCGTGGCACTTGAAAAACCACCATTACCATCCGTTACGGTGTAACCAAACGTATCGGTACCGGAAAATCCTGCCAGGGGTGAATAGGTATAATTACCCCCACCGTTATCGATCACTGCTGCGCCGTTGGCACTTGTGGAATCGATTGCCGAAATCGACAGCGTATCGCCATCGGCATCACTATCGTTACTCAATAACATCGTGCCAGCAAAGGTCACAGACACATCCTGATCCGTCGTTAGGCTATCGTTGACGGCAACCGGGGGCGTATTAACCGGTGGTGGCGGATTACCTGAACCTTGCACAATATCCCAAGACAATTCATTGGCCCACACAAAGAAGCTGTTGGTCGTGTGAAAACCACGAATACGCACGCGTATTTCACCGTTTGATGCAACAAAACGCTTGGCGTTAGCACTCACATCGACCATCACCGTGACATCACTTACGTTACCAACGGATCGGGTATCAAACAGCTCCCATGTCGAGGTTTCGAAGTTGTATAGCGAGACTTGTTGCTCGACATTGATTATCGAGTATTGTCCTGCATAGGTCATGGTTAGCTGGGTCACCGCTGCAGGTGAACCAGTAATCGTAGCCGAGGCATACCAATCCACCACTTGCCCACCACCTGCAGCGGCCGAATTGATATCATAAGTATCGGCATCATTCGCGGTAAAACTGGCTAATGTGCCCCAGTCGTAACTACCGGTCAGTACCGTAACGCCTCCCGGAAAATACGTCGTTGTCGTCGGCGGTGTCGTACCACTATTGACCGTAACAGTTACCGTCGCGGTATCAGTACCTCCATTAGCATCACTGATGCTATAGGTGAAACTGTCGGTGCCGCTAAAACCGGCGGCTGGCGTATATGTAAACGTGGCATCACCATTGTCAGTAATGCTACCACCGTTGCTACTCGTGGTATCAATGGATAAAATTGATAATGTATCGCCATCCGCATCCGAGTCGTTGGCCAATAGCGTGCTTGCCGCTAGCGTGACCGGCACATCCTGATCCGTTGTGACACTGTCGTTGTTGGCGACAGGTGGGGTATTAGTCGGTCCCGGAATACTGTTCACTGACACAACGACCATCGAATATTCGTCTACGGTTAGATCAAACGTCACAACCCCCCCACCCTGGGTGAACGTTACAGGCTCAAGTGCTGGAGTGGCGTTATCCGGCGATGTCAGAGAAACACTGGTTGCTTGTGTGTTAGGTGGCAAGGTTAGATTAACAGAAAAACTGGTTTGCACGACTGAAAAGCTACCATCCACTCCGATAAAATTTACAGATTGCAAAATAATCTCGTTGGCCGTTTTGGTGAGTTCGAAATGAACACGCTTGTCCGCATTGGTAGATAACACATTGGCACTGGTCTCTCTAACGGCAGTCGCTAATGCCGACTGTGCCGCGCTATCATCACTCACAAAATAATCCTTTCCAAGCAGACCAGAGAAGTATCGCGCCTCGCCCGCACCAAATGGATTGACCTTGGTGGTTGGTGGCGTGGCACCTTTATTAAATCCCAATACATCCGCTAAACCATAGTTCGTACGGGCCGTGCCATACTCGTCCAGGCCGCTAGGATTAGGCCCGGTAACAACGATTCGTCCGCCATTATACACGTATTGACGCAAGAGACTTGCTGCTTGAGCAGACATCGCTTCAACATCGGGTAATATCACGGTATCATATTTAGCCAATTCTTGAGAATCCGGGTAAACCACGATGTCAAAAGGAATGTGCTCATTGACTAACAGTTTAACCATGCCGCGATACTCAGCCAGATACTGGCGTTGATAAGTACTATCGATGGCATCGGTGCTCCACCACAAGGGATCGTTTGACGTTGTCGTTGCATATAATCCAATGCCTTGAGCCTGATCGACAAAGTCTCGGCTCGCTGACGAATAGAAAAGCCCCACCCGAGCGCCAGTCTCAGTACCAAATAAATAAGAGGAATTGGCTTCGGCCCAACCGAACATTCGCGTTCGATAATTCGCGCCCACCGAGGTTAACATATCAGGAATTTTTGCTTCGAAGGGGTTGTTGCCTGCCGCAAGCGCTTCGGCCATCACCAACCCGGCATCATCACTATTCTTACCATAAGTAAAAACCCAAGCGGGTTTACTGCCCGAAGCGGCTCTGGAGTATTTATTCATCGCGATTAACGATACCCAATCATTGGGAAGCGCATTACGCATGGCGTTATCGTCGCTTAAGGCATCGATCTCCCAAACGTGAGTAACCCCGTCTAAGGCCTTTAAATCAGCCCCATCGAGCCCCAAATTCGTGGCCGCGTTATAATCCATTGTCACCGTCTCGACAATCACCGTGAAGGTAGGATCGACGGTTTTCACAGCGACATTGATATCCCCAATAAAATCGCTAATTTCTTTGTGTCGCCAAGCAACCCAACGACGAAAGGTCTCATTACTCCAATCGACCGTCGTGGGTGCTTGAAGACCCGTTTCGCTGGTAAACTGTGCGGTGGATGCCGGATTAAAATCAGCCCACTGAGTGCCAAGATCGTTCAGCAGCGGCACATCCAACCATAACCCGTCAATACCTGTTGCCGCAATTTTTCCAACTCTGTCCAGGTAATAAGCGCGATAACCACTATTAGGTGACATCCAGGCGCTTTCCATTCCCGGCTCAACCCAGAACACGCTACCTTCACCGCCATAAAAAACATTATCCGTACCATCGATTCCAATTTGCACCCAATCGGGATGATCTTTGTACATGGTACTACTGAGATTCACACCGTTTTCAGTTAATACTTCCAATGCTGGGTAGTACCAGACAACACGTAGTCCTTTTGCGTGGACAGCACTAGCGAACGTTGTCATTAACGCAAGTTCTTGGTCAAACTCAGAGTCAGTAAGATAGTTCGAAAGCGCAGAATCCGCCTCAATGACAGTCACATTTTGTGCAACCATGTCCGAAAGCAGCTGATCCATCTCGTTGGATTGCATGCCCACCCAAACAGCTGCAGCAGCAATCCTTGCGGTTTTTGTCCAATCCTCTATGCTCGGTGCGCCGACAGCCGTAGAAACGGCTAACCAAGGAATCAAACATAAACAAAACAACGGGAGAAAAAACGAACAATAATGAATCTGACGACTCTTGCAAAGAGTCGTCTTCGCAGTACTTCGAGCATTTACATTTAACATACTGGTAGTTTCCTTATAATAATAATAATATTCCTTTGTAACAGAGAAAAACTAGCGCTTTAGCATCCGATAATTTTTCCTTTTCAACGGTACCCGCTTAATAATCAACTGAATATTTAATTTTTTTATCGCTTTTCATCGTTATAAAAAAAGCATTCATCCCTTAGTTAAACACAATATCTAACGTCCGTAGAGTTGAATCATCGTTTAGCTGGATAAAAAAACCCAAACGTCATTGAGATTTGATTCAACCATAAGTACAGCACAAAGAAAAAACACTAGAACAAAATAGTAGTTGTTTCGATTTATCAGATGAGGGATAAAGCGTCGATGTGATGTGTTCTTCAGCAGATGAGACAAGTTATGCACTTGCATTTGATATTGCGGGTCATTGCTGCGTACTTTTGAGTTCATTTTGCACTCCTTCAAGCAAAATGATTTGTATTTGTAGTTAGCACTCTCAGCCCAATTTATGGATGGGCATATTGCTCTCTTAACGTACATTGAGTTTATACTTTTTTAACACTCCCCAAGTTTACGCTTAACAAAATTAAATATCTATACAGTACTTTTATCAAGATTATTTAAATTCAACCTCACTAAGGAATAGGCACGAAATAACGAAAGTTTTTCATATAATTCAATAGGGTATAATTAAACACTTATAGTTTCCAGCTAACCGATATCGGAATTCCCAGGTATTCGCACTAGCAAGCTAGCTTAGCTGGACGAAATACAGAGTGATAGATCTGGCAGTTAATAATCCATCAATAACAAATATTTCTTTCTACACATTATAGATATGGAGAGTATCGCGTTGCTTCACTATCGTACTTTTTTGTTGTTGTTTTTTTTGGTTAGCCTACAAAATGTTTATGCCAGCGCAGAATTCCAAAAAGTGAAAGCTGCATACCAGCAAGGAAATTATGACAACGCGGCTCAGTTATCTGAAATGCTCGCGCAACAAGGAGATGTAGAAGCTCAGTATTTTTTAGCAACCATGTATAGCAAGGGACATGGTGTAAAAAAAGATTTCACAAAAGCCTTTAATTGGTTTAAAAAAAGTGCGTCACAGAACAATATCAATGCGCAGTATGCACTTGCCAGTCTGTATCGCTCTGGCAAAGGGACTAAAAAAAATATTGGCGAAGCATTTAAGTGGTATCGGCAAGCGGCCAATAAAAATCATGGGAAATCTCAATTTCAAATTGGTAAATTTTATGAACAAGGTTGGTTAGGGCAGAAAGATTTGGTCAAAGCAACCTACTGGTATGAACGTGCTGCATCCGAAGGTTATGCAAATGCACAAAAAAAACTAAGACACCTAAAACAGCTAGCCTCAAATAAAGTCAAAAATATTTCTCAAGAAAAGCTGCGTGACAAATTAGTCTATGCTATCCGCATAGGCGACCTGAGTCAAGTAAGACAAACGCTAACCTTACTCAACGAACAAAATTTTGTTTTCTCCAATTCAGATAAAACACCACTTATGTTGGCTGCAGCACACGGTCGACACAACATTGTTAAATTACTTATCAAACAGGGTGCCGATGTTAATTTTAAAAATAAAAAAGAAGAAACCGCTCTCATATTAGCCGCTGTTGAACAACAGAAAATCAGCATCAAGGCACTGCTAGATGCTGGCGCTGACGTCAATGCAGCTGACAAACTAGGACATACCGCGCTAATTGAAGCTGTCAATCGCAACAATATGGAGATTTCTGAATTATTATTAACATATAAAGCGAATCCAAACTTTCAAGATCAAATCGGACTGACCGCGCTTTACCATGCAGTAAAAAGTGATTACGCTAATTTTGTATCACCGCTACTTAATTATGGAAGTGATTTAACGCTACAAGACAATAATGGCATAAGCATTCTTTTTTATGCCTTCAAACATAACAAGAAACAATCCATTCAAGCCATATTGAATAATGAAAAACAACAGCATCTGATTTCCAAATATGGTAGCAAGCTGTTGCGAAAAATGGTAAAACAAAATAATATTGAAGCCGTTGACTTGTTATTAAAAAACCGTGTTGATATCAATGCAAGTGATGACCAAGGCTGGACGGCATTAATGTTTTCAGCATTGCATGGACATATTAATATTGTCAAACGACTTATGCAGATTGATGTCCTGGTTAATGCGCAAAACAATAATCATGAAACTGCATTGATTATTGCAACACGCAGAAAACATAAACATATTGTACATTATTTACTTCAACATAAAGCAAACACAAATCTGTCAGACAACGCTGGAGATAACGCCTTATTGTATGCCTCAAAATATTTAGATGGCAATACGACTCGAAAAATTATTGCAGCCGGTGCTGACATTCATCATAAAAACAAAGAAGGAAACAATGCATTAATGTATGCAGCAACAAGGGGAAGTACAGCAATCACCAAAGAATTACTAAGGCATAACCCCGTTGTTAATGAACGCAACCAATCGAGCCACTCGGCATTGAGTCTGGCGCAAAGAGAGGGACATCAAAGTATTGTGACATTACTGCGAAATCATGGTGCACTGGAAAATGAATTTACCCCAATCGCTGACCTGAAAACCTTGAATATCGATCAATCAAAAAATACTAAGCAAGACTCTCGCGCTGCTAGCTGGAATGCGCTTATGGGAGCCGCATGGGAAGGACGTATTGACACGGTGCAAGAGCAGCTAGATGCCGGCATTAATATTAATCAAGCTGACAAAACAGGTTATACGGCGTTAATGCTTGCGGCAGAACGTGGGAATGTAAGTATCGTCAAACGGTTACTACAGAATTTTGCTGGGGTGAATAAAAAGCAAAAGGATGGTTATACGGCATTAATGCTTGCAGCAAAAGAAAATTATCAAGAGATCGTCGCAACGTTACTTGAACGGAGAGCAGATGCGCTGTTAAAAAATAATGCAGGAGAAACGGCTTTATCTTTAGCGATTACAGCAAAAGCCGATGAAACCGCTCAATATTTGATTCAGATAAATGCAGGTGTGAATGTCGTGCTAAAATCTGGTGAAAGCATGTTGACTTTGGCGTTGCGCAATAAGTCAATGAAAGTTGCAAAACAGTTGATTGAAAACAATACACTACTCGCCTGGCAGGATAAAAAACAACACAATATTTTATGGTACACAGCCAAGTATGGATACACCGATCTTGTTGAGGCGCTATTACAAAAAGGGCTAAGTCACGGCAGCTCTGGCAAAGATGGTGTTACCGCCTTGATGATTGCGACATCATTTGGCCATACGGATGTTGCCCGTAGACTCTTACACAAAGGGGCACAAGTCAATGCAGTGAGCGCTCAAGGCACAACAGCATTACATCTGGCGGCAAATAGAGGAAACTTAAATATGGCTAGAGAATTGTTACGCAACAAAGCCAACATCAATGCTGAAAACAATTTTCGAGTCACCCCATTAATGCTAGCAGTAGAACGTCAGGATCTGGCCTTGACTAAGTTGCTCGTCAAACATGGCGCTGATATTCATTTGCGCAATAAAATGCGAGAAAGTGCATTAACCATTGCCCGCAACAAAAACAACAAAAAAATACTCAATTTTTTAGAATCAGCAGATTAGTAAATTATTCACCTATGCCGTACCAAATTTTGTGTCAATTTGAATCCCCATCTCTTGCAACATTTTAGTGGGGAGAATGCCACCCGCACTAATAATAACTGCGTCATTTGCGAAAGTTTTGATCGTATCCTCATGCGCTATGATCACTTTTTCTGGTGTTATTTCTTGAACCTGCGAAGCATAAAGTACCTGTAATTTGCCTTGTGCTGCCGCGTGTTCAACACGCAACCTGTTTTTTTCCTTAGCACGACTAAAAGCATTGCTTCGATAGGAGAGTATGACTTCGGTGCCTTGCTCATCAGCAATTGTTGTCGCTGCTTCTAGTGCGCTATCGCCACCGCCAACTACCAATACTTTTTGACCTGCATATTGCGAGGCATCTATCAGTCGGTAGACAACCTTGTTGAGATCTTCACCCTTTGCGCCTAATTTTCGAGGTGTTCCACGACGCCCGATGGCCAGCATGATATTTTTTGTGTGGTATTGCTGTTTATTCGTTTTAATATGAAACAAGCCGTTTTCTCGCGATAAAATCGCCTCAAATCGTTCTTGATAATGAATGTTCAGTTGATATTTATGGACAATATCCTGCCAAAGTTCTAATAATTTTTCTTTGCTGGTTTCTCGGAATTTTATTTTACCAACCAAGGGTAGCTGCAGTGGTTGAGTCATTACGATTTTGCCGCGTGGGTAGTGAGAAACCGTGCCACCGAGCGATTCTTGTTCAAGTGTGACATATTTTAACCTCTCATTTTTCGCACATAGACTCGCAGATATGCCTGCTGGCCCGGCGCCAATAATGACGATATCGTAACTATCACCCTGACCGAGTCCCGACTTCTTACGCACACTATCAATACCCTGCTTACCCTGCTCCATGGCATTGCGAATGAGTCCCATCCCACCAAGCTCACCCACGATAAAAACACCCGGCACATTGGTTTCAAAATTTTTATTCACATTGGGAATGTCGAGACCTCGTTTCTCGGTCCCAAACACCAAGGTAATGGCATCTAACGGACAAGCTGCTGCGCAAGCGCCGTGGCCAATGCAATGGGTTGGATTGACAAGGACTGCTTTGCTGTCAATGAGGCCGATGACATCATGCTCTGGACAGGCATGAATGCAGCTATTACATGCAATGCACAAATTAGCATCAATTGATGGGTGCAGTGATGCCGGCTCCATCAATCCCATCTGTTTATTTTTTTCTAATAACTCGATGACTTGTTGTTTTTTTTTGTGTTTGCGGTGACGCATAAAAGCACCAATCGCTAAAATAGGTAATAAGTAAATTAAGAGCAAGAGTAAGCTTTCTAAATCCATATCTCGTTATTTCCTCGTTGAGGATACTTGATTCCAACTGAAAAATTTTGTTGCTTTTAAAATTGTAAAACATTTTAACGAGTCACCTGAGAATTTTTTAAGGCCTATCCACGCTTGATCAGAAAAATTCTGAGGAAACAAAAGCTTCCTAACAACAAAATCGTTGTATCGGAGGCTAATTACTCAAGCATTTAATGCCCGAACCGATACTAAAAAGTGTTCATATCCAGATGTCAAAACTGTGATATGCCACGCAAAAAAATTGAAAGTTTGTTAGGCATGCTCCAATTGTATTTTTTATGTTCAATGCTTGCTTTTACGAATGAGTCATCTTTGCTTAGGAATGCAATATACCGACGCAAGATTTCGAAAAATACAAAACAAAATATAAATGTTGCTGCATAGCCCTTTCTTATCTTGAGAATATATTAATGAACACTACTGCAAAAACATATAGTCCAGACATCAGTCACTCTTCGAAGCTAACACCAGCAAAAAAATTACGCAAATTTGCGCAGAAGCGCGATCTATATTGGTGTATGTTTTTGTTGATATTTATGGCTGTCCTCGGAATTTTTGGTCGTTTTTACTGGGATGACCGATATTATGTTCCCGAGGAAGGTGCTGGATATTATTTAGGCATAGCGGGTGGAATCATGATGCTGATTGCGCTTTGTTATGGCTTGTTCAAACACAATAAACATTTAAGAGCCATGGGTAAAAGCAGTTTTTGGCTCAGAATTCACATATTTTTTGGCATCGTGGGTCCGTGTTTTGTACTTATGCATTCCGGCTTTCAAATCGGTTCTCTTAATGGCGGTATCGCCTTAATTACCATGTTATTGGTTTACATCAGTGGTGTTTTTGGTCGTTATCTTTACTCCAAAGTACATATTGGTCTCGGTGGAAAAAAAGCCAGTGCGGCAAAACTGCATCAGGCGCTTGTCGCCTCCTATCCTGATGGAGTGCAAAGTCAGACTTTAAATCAGTTTTCATCGCGTCTAATGCATGGTCCAAACGGTTTTTTGATATCCTTGCTGCGAGTCACGACGTATTCATGGCGTCAATTTTTTTTACGTCAGAAACTAAACAAAGAGTTTCAGCAAATCATTCAGGATAAACACCAGCGAACGCAAATCATGTCTGACTTGACCGCATACCTGGGTTTGTTGCGTAAAGTCGCCTTTTTCCAATTCTATGAAAAAGTTTTTTTGTTTTGGCGTCATGCACACGTGCCACTACTTTATCTCATGCTAATGAGCGGCATTGTGCATGTCATTGCTGTACATTTGTACTAAGGAATATTGCCTGCGCTCATTCCTTAGCCCCATTTTTGTGCTGAATGGCTAATAAAAAAGGGATTTAATGCACTGCCATACACGTTTACAGATTTACGGTTTTATTTTCTTTATGTGCTTTCCCTGGATTGCTGTTTCAGGACTGCTCAATTCATTGGAAAAAGCATTAATGCCGGGTCAGCTTGCCCAAGTGCATGCAGAATATGAAAATGACTGCAAGCATTGTCATCGGGTCTTTTCTAAAACCTTGCAAACTGAATTATGCATACAGTGCCATGATCACAAAAATATCGCCGAGGATATGCAAAAAAAACAGGGCTTGCATGGACGTATCGACAGCTCGAATATCGAAACCTGTCGTAGTTGCCATAAAGAACATGTTGGGAGAGACGCGCAACTCATCCAGCTGGACAAGCTTACCTTTGATCACAAAAAAACGGATTATTCACTGAAGGGAAAACATACAGAGCTAGTATGTGAGGCCTGTCATCTTTCAAAAGATAAATATTATGCAGCAAAACACCTTTGTGTTGATTGCCATGAAAATACCGATGTACACAAAGGGGCACTGGGCAGCCAATGCAATCGTTGTCATAGTGAAATGGGTTGGTCAAGTTCCCGCTTTGATCACAGTGGAACCAAGTTTGCTCTAACCGGCCAACATGAGCATGTTAAATGTCAACGTTGCCATGTGGATGGAAAATTCACCGCCATCCCTTCAAGATGTGTTGATTGCCATAAGTTTGATGACGTACATAAGTCGCAATATGGTAACAAGTGTCAAAAGTGCCATAGCAATATTGGCTGGAAAAGTGCGAAATTTGATCACAACAAGGAAACAGATTTTAAATTAAGCGGTAAACACAAATTGCTGGAGTGTAAGCAGTGCCATAAGCCAAACCGCAAAGCTAACAAATCAAAAAAAACAAAAACCTGCTTCTCCTGCCATAAACTGAGCGACAAGCATAAAGGGCGTTTCGGAAAAAAATGCAAAGACTGCCATAACACACAAAGTTGGCGTAAGAAAAAATTTGATCACCAAAAGACAGATTTCCCACTCAATGGAAAGCATAAAGAAGCCAAATGTGTCGCATGTCACATGGGCAATGTTGTCGATCAACAAATAGAGAGTGAATGTTTTGCGTGCCACGGACAGAATGATCCACACCATGAAACACAGTATCGCAATTGCAACCATTGTCATGATGAAGTTAATTGGTTAGAAAATATTATCTTTGATCATCAACTGGTACGTTTCCCACTATTAGGCGCGCATGAAGCACTCAGTTGTGATGAGTGTCACTTGTCCAATGAATTTACCGCAGCCCCTACCGATTGTTATTCCTGCCACAAAGATCAAAATGTGCATGAGCAGAGACTTGGACTAAAGTGCATCTATTGCCACTATATGGGAGACTGGAAGGCATGGGAATTTAGTCATGATACACAAACAGAATATAAACTGGAGGGAGCTCACGCTGAACTGGCATGTAAATTGTGTCACACCCAAAATCTTGAAGATACTGTGGAACTAATCTATCAATGCAAAACTTGCCATTTGAAAGACGATGTACACGATGGTGCATTTGGTAATGACTGTCAACGTTGCCACAATCAAAATCGTTTCGATGAAATAAACTTCACCTTTTAGCGGACACCAATGTATGACCCATAACCCCGGTAGCTTGCAACACCGTTTCTTGGCCACATGCCTACTCGGGTTCAAACGTTTTCTTTTTGTTTTTTGTTTGCCGTTACTATTCGTCAATACGGCAAATGCCATCCCGGGGTTTGATCATTTTGAGACCGGATTCCCTTTAATCGGAAAACATCAAACAGTGGATTGTGAAAAATGCCATATCGGTGGCGTTTTCAAGGGTACGCCCAACCGTTGTACTGCTTGTCATAATGGCACCCTCGGCATGGGTAAATCGCTGCAGCATATTAATAGCAACAATCAATGTGATAATTGTCACATCAGTTTTTCATGGAGCATTGTAAGTGTTGATCATGACTCAGTGATAGGGTCTTGTTTATTTTGTCATAAAAACTCCCAAACAACGAATAGTTTTCCTACTAACCATATCCCGACAACAGCATCTTGTGATAGTTGCCATATAACCATCGCATGGTTTCCGGCCAGAATGAATCATGACGCAGTCGACAAATCTTGTGTTTTTTGCCATAACGGTAGTTTTGCATCGGGAAGACCCTCCTCCCACATACCCACCAATGAGGCTTGTGATGTTTGTCATCAAACAAGCTCCTGGTCGACGGTTGTCTTTTCCCATACGAGCATTAGCAATCCTTGCAGTTATTGTCACAATGGAAGTGTTCAATCTGGCAAGTCAGAAACACACCTGGAAACAACTTCCGAGTGTAATGATTGCCATTCTAGCAATGCCTGGAAACCGGCCAATGTTAACCACGAAAATATTAGCAGCAGATGCGACAAGTGTCACAATGGTAATATTTCAAAAGGAAAAACCCCTAATCATATCCCAGCGGTAGATGATTGTGTGAGTTGCCATACGGTCATTGCATGGACACCCTCATTGTTCGCGCATAGTCAGGTAGTTAACCGCTGTGATGAATGTCATAATGGCACTCATGTCACGGGCAAGCCCCGTTCTCATTTAACGACATCCGCACAATGTGATGCCTGTCATTTAACCAGTGCTTGGAAACCTGCCAATGTTGACCATACCGACATTAGCGGTTTTTGTGAACGTTGCCACAATGGAGCAATAGCTGCAGGTAAAACCGCTACCCATATTCCCACGGCAGATGATTGTACAGAATGTCATAGCGTCGTTGCGTGGAAACCGACACTTTTTTCCCATGAGAAGATAAGCCAATCTTGTAGCCGTTGCCACAATGGCACCAATCAAACCGGTATGCCAAGCAACCATGTAGCCACCTTAGTTGAATGTGGCGCTTGCCATTTAACCAGAGCATGGCGTCCAGTTTCAGTGAATCACAATGAGATCAATGGGCGTTGCGATCAGTGTCACAACGACAAGATTTCCACTGGCAAAACAAAAAATCATATCCCCGCCACTAACGACTGCATCCATTGCCATACAACGGTCGCCTGGAAACCTTCAACATTTACACACCAAGGTATTAACAATCAATGCAGTAGTTGCCATAATGGCACCCAGGCTACGGGGAAATCGCAAACACATATCACGACTAAAAGTCAGTGTGATGCCTGTCATTTAACCAGCACCTGGTCTCCTGCGAATGTAGACCATACGGATATCAGTGGTCGTTGCGATCGCTGCCATGATGGAAATACAGCGATAGGTAAATCAGCAAATCATATTCCAGCCAACGAAGATTGTCTGATTTGCCATACCGTTGTTGCACTGCAGCCTTCAATATTCACCCATGATGCGGTCAGTAACGCTTGTAGCCAGTGCCATAATGGCACCCATCTCGAGGGTAAATCAGTCACTCATATCAGTACTAACGCTGAATGTGATGCTTGTCATTTAAATACGGCCTGGAAACCTGCCAATGTGGATCATACCAATATTAGTGGTCGCTGTGATCGTTGTCATAATGGCTCTGTCACCCGCGGTAAGACTTCGAATCATATTCCAACCAACAACGATTGTATCGAATGTCATACTGTTGTAACTTGGAAGCCCGCTGTTTTTTCTCATGATGTTGCAAATCAAATTTGTGGAAATTGTCACAATGGTAGCAACGCCATAGGCAAGCCTAATACCCATGTCACCACCAGCGCACAATGTGATACCTGTCACCTAAGCACTGCCTGGACACCTGCCAATGTAGACCACAATGACGTAAGTGGTCGTTGTGATCGCTGTCATGATGGAAAAATATCATGGGGAAAAACGGCGACACATATCCCAACAAGCCGGGACTGTATTGATTGTCATACCGTAGTCGCCTGGAAACCATCAGTGTTTACACATGATGTGGCTGGCAATCAATGTAATCAATGCCACAATGGCAGCAATGCCACAGGCAAACATAACACACACATTAACACGGCAATACAATGTGATGCTTGTCATTTAACCCGCGCCTGGAAGCCTGCCAATGTGGATCACAACAATATTACTGGACGCTGTGATACTTGCCATAATGGGAACAATGCCGTTGGCAAGACAAATTCACATATTCCAACGGATAGCGACTGTTTTAGTTGTCACAATGTCGTCGCGTGGATTCCTGCGACCTTCTCCCACGACAACGTTAGCAATCAATGCAGTACATGCCATAATGACACCAATGCCGTTGGTAAATCCAATACCCATTTAACCACATCGACAGAATGTGGTGCTTGTCATTTAACCAATGCATGGCTGCCTGCTAACGTTGATCATAACGATATCAGTGGTCGTTGTGATCAGTGTCACAATGGTTCTACAGCGGTAGGAAAGGTAGCCACCCATATCCCAACAGAAGACGATTGCATGATTTGCCATACTGTTGTTGCATGGAAACCTTCAAATTTTTCTCATGTAAATGTGACGGGATCTTGTAGTATCTGTCATAACGGAACCACTGTCGTGGGTAAAATCCCAAGCCATTTAGCAACAACCGCTGAGTGTGATACTTGCCATCTTAGCGGTGCCTGGATTCCCGCCAATGTCAATCATAACGATATTACAGGGCGTTGTGACCAATGCCATAACGGATCGATTGCAACAGGCAAAGGCGTCACACACATACCCACAAGCAGTGATTGCATTGAATGCCACAATGCGGTTGCCTGGCAACCATCAACGTTCTCCCATGACACAATTAATGGTTCATGTAGCGCATGTCATAACGGCACCCAGGCGACTGGAAAAACTGCGGTGCATATTCCAACAACCAGTGATTGTGTGGATTGTCACATTGTGATGGCATGGCGTCCAGCGATTTTTTCCCATGATAACATCAATACTTTATGTAGTGCCTGCCATAACGGTTTAAATGCTATTGGCAAGTCCGCCAATCACCTAACAACTTCGGAAAATTGTAATACCTGCCATTTAACTACAGCTTGGATTCCTGTCAGCGTTAACCATAGCAATATCACCGGTCGTTGCGACACTTGTCATAATGGCGCAATCGCCAAAGGCAAGACCATGACCCACATCCCAACGACAACAGATTGTATTGATTGTCATAATGTGCTTGCCTGGAAACCCGCTACGTTCTCCCACGATGCCATTAATAATACCTGTAGCACTTGTCACAATGGCACTAACGCCAGCGGCAAGGAAAATACCCATTTGGTGACCAATGCAGAATGTGATGTTTGTCATCTTACCCTGGCTTGGACACCAGCAAATATCGATCATAATAACATTACCGGTCGTTGTGATAGCTGTCATAATAATACGGTCGCTCTCGGAAAATCGGCCAATCATCTACCTACCACGCAAGACTGTATTATTTGTCACACGGTGATTGCCTGGAAACCTGCAGATTTCTCTCACGATGGATTAAACCTTAGCTGTAGCACTTGTCACAATGGTACGATTTCGACACCCAAGCATAACACTCATCTAAATACAACCTTGGAATGTGATGCTTGCCATGTAACCAGCGCCTGGAAACCGGCTAACGTTAACCATAGCCTTATTACCGGTCGTTGTGATAACTGCCACAACAACACAGATGTGGCCGGAAAACATGGAACACATATCGCCACCAATGATGACTGTGATACTTGTCACGGTGTTATTGGCTGGAAACCGTTACAAGTACAACATGATGCAATATCGTGGTCATGCTCAACTTGCCATAATGGAACCCTTGTTACAGGAAAGAGCAATGGGCATTTTGTGACACAACAAGAATGTGATCGTTGCCATACGACGAACGTATGGTCACCCGCGTTGACTTTCAGTCATATCAGTGCAAATTATCCTGGTAACCATGCCAGGAATCTGAGTTGCAACAGTTGTCATGCCAGCAACTCCGAGGTCGTTAACTGGAAAAATTCAGCTTTCAGTCCAGATTGTGCGGGTTGCCATGATAATGATTTTAAGACAGGACCACATAAGAAGACCGAATCACCAAGCACCATCTTCTATACTGTTTCAGAATTACGGGATTGCACAAGCGCTTGTCACCTATTCAACAATAATAGTTTTACCACCATAAAAGAGAACCGCAATGGTGAACATCGAGTCAATAAAAATGAATGGTGAAAAATTTGATTCGATATAAATTGCGACTGCTCACTGCATTATTTATTTGCTTTTTATTTTCTGTGACAGCTTATGCTGAAAGTAAACAAGTTTTAGATACGCTGCAGTTACCCAATACTAAGACTGCAACCATTCGGTTAATGTTTAATTATGAAATTGAAGATGCTGCCTTATTAACTCAAAAGCATGATCGTGATATACGATTAAGCATAAATTTTAACAAGACAGAATTTTCTGAAAGTGACATTATTATAAAACAAAAACTATATCCGCCGGCTTTGTTTTCGATTCCCTTTGAATATGCGAAAATTTTAAAAAATAAAGGTAATCAAGCAACGCTTGTGTTGCATTTCACAGAGGCTGTTAAGGTTAATGTTTTACCCCAAAAGAAAAAACGAAGTATCGAAGTCATCTTACCAGAAATACAATATGCAGCCTCGAAAAAAATAGAAAAACTTGAGAAAATAATCTCGCAAGCACGCAGCGCTATCACCGTCAACAATAACAACAAAGCCATCAAGACATTAACCTATCTTCTCAGTCAACCGCCTCATCGCTATAGTCAGGAAGGGTTAGAAATGCTTGCGATCGCTCGTGAACGCAATGGTCAGTTAGCCCATGCAAAAAAGCTCTATCAACAATACCTTTTAAGCTATAAAAAGGGAGAGGGTACAACCCGTGTAAAACAACGCCTAGCCCATATGATCAATCAGCAGCTAAAACCCAAACCAAAACTTAAAAGCACTCGCACTGAGAGAAAAAACAGGCGCACTAAAAAATACTTTGGCTCATGGAGTCAATACCTTAGTTATGATCATTTTTCGTCATCAGGCAATGCGGCGCCACAAGACCAATCTTTTTTGGTAAGCCATTTCAATTTTAATACACGATCAACAAAAGGTGATTACGAAATTCGTAGTTTTGTCGATGCAGGCCATGTTTATCGCTTTGATACGGGTGATAGTGATGGCATTGAATTGAGTTATCTCTATGCAAAAGTATTGAATGATAAAAGAAAAACACAATTAAGTTTTGGTCGTCAACGCAGTCAAAGTGGCGGTGTCTTTAGTCGATTTGATGGGGTAAGCTATGTCAAGCAGCTCAGCACTAAATACAAACTTGGGGGTTTACTAGGCTTCCCCGTCGATCTATCGGATAAAAATAGCGTGCAAACTAAAACCCCTTTTATGGGTACAAATATCGAAATACTCGGTCTGGTAAAAGGGCTAGAGATCAAACCCTATTTTGTGATCCATCAAAACCAAGGATTACGAGATCGAACGGCGATTGGCAATGAAAGCCAGTTTTCTAATAAAAAAGGCTATGCTGTCAACATCATTGATTATGATGTTTATTTTTCCCAGCTCAATATGTTTCTATTGCGCGGGCAATATCAGGCAAAAAAAGATACCTCGATATTCATGAATTTCGATTATCGAAAAAGTCCTCTGCTTAGAACGGAAAATTCCCTATTAAGTGAAACCAGAGCCGATAACATTAAAGATTTGAAAAAAGTGAGTGATATCTCTTTGCGAACACTGGCAATCAACAAAACCGGATGGAGCTCCTATGTGACCCTGGGTATGCGCTATACCTTAAATCCGAAAATGGAACTATCAGCTGACTTTTCGCGTTTGGATCAAACGATAAAAACAACTCTAGAACCGACCTCTCCCGTCATAACGAACAAAGACTGGCAAAACATATTGTCATTGCAGCTGATATTAAGAGACCGTTGGTTAACCAATGACTCTATTTTGTTGTCCACTTATTTAGCGCATAATAAACACAACAATAGTTTTAGCTGGCAAGCCGCCCATCGTTTCCGTTATCTTAAAAAATGGAATATCTCAAGCCGTTTTCGGGTAGACAAACGTAGTCGTGCAAAAAACTTATCCTATACCAATTACCGTCCTTCGCTAAAAGTAAATTACTCCATAAATAAAGCCATCTGGACTCAATTAGAATTGGGAAGCGAATGGCGAATATATGGATCAGCTTCTCAAGCTAACGACTACAATAGAATTTTTACAAACTTCATTTATCGCTGGTTGTTTTAATCATCACCTGCATGCAATCATCAATCAGAGCACGCCACTCTGACCCATCGGCAATCCCATGCGTTTTTTTAAACATATACTGTAACCATCATGGTTTTCTTTTCCAGAAACATGTTAGAAATGAGCACTCAATAGCTTCCCCGTTTCGCATCTCAGCTTTATCTCCAGGAGTCGCCCTCGACAATTGCTCCTGCATTGTTCTACCTACGCCCTTCCCTGGGCTAGTACCTCCTGCATCCGTGCAGTCGCCATCTTCCGCCCGTCTTTGCCTACAGGGACCGTAGGCAAGGGGCGTGAGCAGGACACGGAAGCTTGGCCCGTTCTTCGCTCACAAAAACTCGAAATAGAACCACTATTCCTACACTTTTGTTCGGCAAACTGCTCCTGCGTTGCCCTACCTCCTGCATCCATGCAGTCGTCACTCAGAACGAACCAATAAAAACTAAATCTGGGCGTAACTTGTATAACGTATTTAATTTCCATTCCTTACGTTTTTTGACTGCGTTGTTTGGTATATTTTTTGTGTTTGTAAGCCTCCTGAATTGACATAATTAAGCCATAAATAATGGGTAATACGAGAAGGCTTAGTATGGTGACCGTCACCATTCCACCGACCATGGGAGCAGCGATACGTTGCATCACCTCTGAACCGGTGCCTGTTCCCCACATGATGGGCAACAAACCCGCAATAATTGCAGTCGCTGTCATGGCAATGGGTCGAACCCGTTCTGAGGTACCTACATGTACGGCTTTCATAATTTCATGGGAGTCAAGCAGAAAATAATCAAGAGGTATGTTTTCCTGACGCCGAAATTTTTCTTCCCTATCGACAAGCTCAGAGGCTAGATCAATCTCGTCTGCCAATATCGGATCAAAATGTTTTGCTGCCTTATGTTGACGTTGACGCTCAATTTCCTGATCAATAAACGTTAATACCAGAACACCAATTTCTGCCGCAACACCGGCAAGCGCAATAAAACCCACAGCCACGGCAACTGACATATTAAATCCCAGCAAATAAATCAACCAAAAACCACCAATTAAACCAAAAGGAATGGATAACATAACCACAAGTGGCTCTGTGATGTTACGAAAGTTAAAATACAACAAGAGAAATATCACTAAAAGGGTCAAAGGGATAACAATTTTCAAGCGCTTTTCTGCTCGTTCCATGTATTCAAATTGCCCAGACCAAACTAACGTATAACCGGCGGGTATTTTTACCTGATCACTGACTATCTTTTTAGCCTGACTCACATAACCCCCGATATCTGAGGTTTTTATATCAACATAAATCCAGGCATTCGGTCGCGAGTTTTCACTTTTAATCACAGGCGGGCCACGCTTGAGTTCTAAATCGGAAACCAGTGACAGGGGAATTTGAGCACCTGTCGGCGTAGGTATAAGCACTCTTTGAAGTTGCTCGATATTGTCGCGTAATTCACGAGGATAACGTACATTTATTGGGTAACGTTCAAGCCCTTCTACCGTTTGTGTGACATTCATACCCCCAACGGCACTTTGGATAATATCCTGTACATCACCCATAGTCAGGCCATAACGTGCGGCTTCACTGCGGTTAATATTAAAATCCAGATAGTAACCGCCCGCTGCTTTATCAGCGAATGCAGACAAGGTGTCAGGCAATCCTTTTAAGGCTTGTTCGATTTCATTAGCCACATCTTCTAGTACATTAAGATCCGGCCCGCTAACCTTAATACCAATCGGCGTTTTGATACCCGTCGACAACATGTCAATTCGGGTTTTAATCGGCATAGTCCATGCGTTTGCCAGGCCGGGAAACTGTATCGCTTTATCCATTTCATTCATTAATTGTTTTGTTGTTTTTAACGGATCCGGCCAGTCTTCTTTGGGCTTAAGCCGAATAGTTGTTTCCAACATCGACAAAGGGGCCGGATCGGTCGCAGTATCTGCGCGTCCAACTTTACCAAAAACGGTTTCAACCTCAGGAAATGTTTTTAATATTTTGTCGGTTTGCTGTAAAAGTTCTTTGGCTTTAGTGATAGATAAACCGGGATAAGTCGTCGGCATGTAAAGTATGTCACCCTCATCCAGTGGTGGCATAAATTCACTGCCCAAATTCATAACAGGATAGGCACTAACCAACAATAGTCCCAGTGCACACGATAGGACAAAATATTTCCAACGTATCGCCAACGCCAACGTTGGTGTATGCAACCAATGCAGCAAGCGATTAACCGGATTTTTTGCTTCTGGTAAAATTTTACCTCGAATGAAAAACCCCATCAAAATGGGTACAAGAGTGATCGCCAGCAACGCTGAAGCGGCCATCGCATAGGTTTTCGTAAAGGCTAAAGGAGAAAATAATCGCCCTTCCTGCGCTTGCAAGGTAAACACCGGTAAAAATGAGACGGTAATAATTAACAGTGAGAAAAATAAAGCCGGTCCAACTTCCTTTGAAGCATTAGCAATGGCTTGCCAACGCTCGTTGTTGTTAAGTATGGAACCTTTTTTATCGAATGCATGCTCCAGATGTTTATGCGCATTTTCGATCATCACAATCGCACCATCCACCATGGCACCAATCGCGATGGCAATACCTCCCAGCGACATGATATTAGCGTTAATTCCCTGCCATTTCATAATAATGAATGCGATGAGAATACCAATAGGTAAGGTAATTATGGCCACTAAAGCTGAGCGAGCATGCAGCAAAAAGAGCACACAGATTATCGCAACGACAATCGATTCTTCCAGTAATTTTTCTTCCAAGTTGCTAACCGCACGTTCAATAAGATCGCCTCGGTCATAAACCGGTACAATCTCTACGCCTTCAGGTAAGCCAGTCCGTAATTCATCCAGTTTATTACGTACTCGTTCAATGGTTGCCAGGGCGTTTTCACCGTAACGCATAATGACCACGCCACCAGCGGTTTCTCCCTCTCCATTAAATTCTGCCACACCGCGGCGTAATTCAGGCCCTAAATGAATATCAGCCACATCCTGTAAACGTATGGGAGTACCATTATCATCAACACTGACCGGGATTCCTTTTAGGTCTTCCAGCGATTTAATGTAGCCCAAACCACGAACCATGTATTCAGTTTCAGCCATCTCTATCAGTTTGCCGCCAACGTCCTGATTGGAACGTTTGATCGCATGTTTTATTTTCGATAGAGGAATGTTGTAGGCCAGTAAGGCGTTAGGATCAACTTCAACCTGATATTGTTTTATGTGGCCACCGATAGAGGCGACCTCTGAAACGCCAGGTACGGTTTGCAAAGGATAACGCAAATACCAATCCTGTATGGATCTCAATTGTGATAAATCATTATTGCCTGACTTGTCCACTAATGCATATTCATAAATCCACCCAACGCCTGTAGCATCAGGCCCTAGACTTGGATTTACGCCATCGGGTAATCGTCCACTGACATAATTTAAATACTCAAGCACACGTGAGCGCGCCCAATACATATCCGTGCCGTCTTCGAATATAATGTAAACAAAAGAAAAACCAAAAAAGGAATAACCACGCACTGTTTTTGCGTTGGGTACTGCCAGCATGGCCGTGGTAAGTGGATAGGTTACCTGATCTTCCACAACCTGAGGTGCTTGCCCCGCATATTCGGTAAATACAATGACCTGAACATCAGAAAGGTCAGGAATGGCATCAAGCGGTGTGTTTTTTACCGCCCAAATACCCACGGCGATAATGAGAAACGTGGCTATCATCACCTGAAATTTATCTTTCAGAGATGCATCAATGATTTTTTTTATCATGATTTATCTCCTAATGATCCATGCTTTTTGTTTTTGAATTGGCGCTTTCATCTTCCGAGGTTTTATTCATATCCATTTGATCCATAGATATCTCGTTCATATCCATGCTGCCCATATCCATATCACTGTCTTCAACTGATGATGTTATTTTCATCATTTTCGCAGTTGCTTCACGTAATTTGGATTCTGAATCTATTAAGAATACGGCAGAAGTGACTACTCTTTCGCCGGCTTTTATTCCTTCTTTTATTTGGCTAAAGCCATCGGCGCTTAATCCCAGCCTTATTTTCCGGGGTTCAAATTTGCCAGGTCCTCGTTGTACAAATACTTGTTCGCGACTTCCGGAACGCACGATGGCCTCGCTTGGAACCACAATGGCGTTGGGCTGGGCATCAGTTTTGATCAACACATTGGCAAACATGCCTGGTTTTAGAATCATGTCTTTGTTGTCGAACTCCAAGCGCACACGAACAGTCCGTGTTTTTCCTTCAAGATAGGGATAAATAAAATGGACTTTGCCTTCAAACAAGCGACCCGGCGCGGCACGGACCTGCATTTCCACTTTGTCACCTACTTTTACCCAGGGCAAATCATCTTCATAGACATCAACATACACCCAGATTCTTTTTAAATCGGCAATCAAATAAAGTTCGTTTTTGGGTGAAACATACTGCCCCTCACGAGCACCGATATTCATTATCGTCCCTTTAAATGGTGAATGAATATGCAAATATTTATTAATATTACGTGTTTTTTTCAATTCCTCGATTTGATGCATAGGAACATCAAATAATTCCAGTCGTTCCAATGCGCTTTCCAGTAAACTTTTTATTGACTGTTGCATTCTACTGACACCTTTTTCGCTTATAGTTTCCCAGTTTTTTAATGCCACAAGATATTCTCGTTGCGCAGCCACTAGATCCGGTGAATAAATACTAAGTAATATGCTATCTTTTTCGACACGGGTACCGGTTTCATCCACTCGTAACTTTTCTATCCAACCCGCCGTTTTCGGGTGCAAACGTGCTAAATGTTCCTCGTTAAAATCAACCCGTCCCAATGAATTAATAGTGCGAGCTATTGATTTTTGTTCGGCGAGTGCTGTACGTACACCAATGTTCTGCACAACAACAGGATCGATAGTAACGGTTCCTGACGGCTCATTGCTTCCACTACCACCGTCAGCATAAACAGGAATATAATCCATGCCCATGTCATCCTGCGCAGGTACCGGCGAGATGATGGCGGGGTTCATGGGGTTGCGATAAAAAAGTGCCTTTTTTTCTTTGGATTTATTATCTTCAGCATACACCGGAATATACTCCATACCCATTTCATCTTGTGCAGGCACCGGCGAGGTGATAGCCGGATTCATCGGATTTCGGTAGAAAAGCACTTTTTTACCACCAGAGTCTGTGGAACCTAAATTGTTTGTTGTATGTTTTTCGACTGTATTTAGTGCAATCCAGTATCCGCTACCACCACCGATGACGAGAGCGAGTGTCGTTGCTAAAATAACGTGTTTACTCATGGGAAAACTCCTGACCATTTTGCCGACCGACAGCGGCATCCAAAGCGGCTAAAAACTGGTTTGCGGTACTGAGCGCTTGCCAGTATTGAGTGTCGTAATTAAATAATGTGATTTGTGCGCGTAGAAGATTAAGAAAGTCAACTTTATTCACTTGATAACCGGCCAGCATCGCTTCTACTGTTTGCTCTGCTTTAGGGATAATAGCGTCTTTAAATAATCGCATCTGATTTGTTGCCCGTGAATAATTTGCGATAGCTGATTCTATTTCTTCAGCGATGCGATTTTCCAATTCCAATAATGCATATTTTTGTTGCATCCATTCTTGATTACGTTGATCTTTTGCAGGGTTTTGTCGGTGAGTAGTATCCCAGGGTACATTCATGGAAAACTGCAAACTTGCTAAATCAGTCTGATCTTTTCGCCATCCATATGACGCTCCAACTTGAAAATCTGGATAATAATCTTTCTTAGCCAATTCAAATCGGGTTTCTGCGGCATCTGATAGTAATTTTGCACGGATCATGTCGGGTCGTGATTGTTTAGCTTCTGGTAAATAGTCAGACATTTCATCAACCGTAGGCAGTTGCTCATCAACAGTTGAGCTTATCAAGATATTCTGTCGCTTGTTGATACCCATCAAGAGATTCAATCGAGCCTGTGTTGTGTGCCGCATGGATAAGAGTTGCAATTCCTTATCCTGTAGTTGATATTCCTCTACCTGAGCAAGCAATATATCCTGTTGTAAACCCTGCCCAACGCTATATTTGGTTTCTGCTACTTCGATAAATTGCTGTAATACACCCTGGTTACGTGCAACGATTTCCAATGCCCTATCGAGATAAAATAATTGCCACCATTGATGCCGGATCTGTTGAATAAGTTTACGTTTTGCATCTTGCCAATCGGCACCGGATGCTTTGGCAAAATTTTTCGCTAGTTGACTTTTTAAAGCCAATTTTCCCGGGTATGGCAACGTCTGAGTAATACCGAATTGAATTTGTGTCATCGGGGTTTGATCTAATGCAAAACTGTCTAAGGGGATGTTGGCAAAATTGAATTTCAATTTTGGTTCCGGAAATGCACCTGCTTGCACAGGTATTTCTGACATCGCCAAAAATCGCGCATTAATAGAGGCCAAATTGGGATTTTTATCTAACGCATATGAAATTGCCTGTTTAACTGATAAGTTATTCAATTCTATATTTTCAGTGGCAAAAGCAACGCTAATAGATAAATTCAAACAAAAAAATAGCCGCAAAACTATTGAGGTACTATTTGACATTTATCATTACCTACATGCAATATGATTAATATTTCTAGAAATCTGACAAAACTTAGTAAAAGATTGGTCATTCTTTCTTTCCTCATTTTGAATGATGTTTTTAAAAAGTAAAAATAACACCGCAGCCCCGGAATGGTGTCGTTAATTGTTGCGGCTATACGAGGATTACTGGCAAAATTGACCGAGCTTTTCGCAATAATAGAATTAAATTTTGTGCCACTGAGCACATTCCTTATACCGATATTGCTCATGCTTTGAGCTGCGCCAGATGATTTCTCCCAGGTTGACATGCCAACAATGACGCCACCAGCGGCAAGACCCTGAATAAATTGTCAACGGAATAAATTAGGACGTATCTAATATTTAAAATCTTGGGGCTCATGGCCACTTTTCCTCGTTATACTTACATTTACGATAAACTATAACGATTGGCGTCTGTCTCGCGAGTGACAATTGCATTACAATTTTGTAATGTTAGTACTATATTCCTGGAAGTACACCTCTCACATTGAATGCCCTCAATTTAACGCTTGCATTACTTAGTGGTCACTGCTTGCATGATGGGATACTTTTATGGAGCCTGATACGGAGATATATTGTCCGATGCAACGATGGGCCGCTATGCCACCGATCAGAGGCGATGATGCATATAACACCGCATAAATATACAGCAGAACCAGACTCATCATAAAATCACGATGAGTTTGTTTTAGGCTCGGGGAGGTCTATTAGGAGGAGGGGCTTCATGTTTTTGAGATTCTACGATACTACATCCGAGTTATGGTTTTAAAGTGCTTTGCATTACAACAAAGCACTTTGCCTATCTCGTTATTTCCAAATTTCAACAAAGGACATCATGCCTCCATCGGCATGCTCTAAAATATGACAGTGAAATAGCCAACCGCCGGAATGGCCTTTCACGCCGGCTTGGACATCCGCATTGACAATAGCAGGAACTCCGCCATTGGCCAAGATATCGCTAGATTTGCGTTCACCATGATCAAAATCAATCGCGATTCTCACCGTGGTGGTACTCCCCTTAGGACCAGGGCGACGAGGTAAATTGACCATATCTTTGTTTTCCAGCGGAGGCGGGGGAATCACTTCAATGATATTGCCTGCTTCATCTTTTTTGATAGTCTCTAACACTTGGAAGAAAAAGCCATGTAGATGAAATGGGTGATCGCCGCCAGTCATGTTGACTAAGTCCCATATTTGGGTTTCGTCAATGCGTGCATCGGGTGCATCCGCACTGGTGAGCTCTGAAAACTTCTTGCCATTAATAGTAAAAGAAATTTCACCCGTGGCAGTAGGTGCACTATGACCAAACTTGAGCGTGGTTACGGTGGCATTTCTAGTTCTTATGGGTTTAATTTCATTCAAACGTGATGGAAAATTAAGTTCGCGAGGCAAACTTTGGCTGGGAATCAGTTCAATTTGAAATAAGACTACTGAGGCTCGTTTACCATCGAGTGGGTCATGACCCATTTTAACTTGGCCGTTGTCAATGGTAATACTATGCCAACCGCGTTCAACGTCGTTCCAATGAACAGGCAATAATGTGCCCGCCTCACCTTGTGGTGTGACAATAATATCGGCGCGTTCACCCGATACCAATGTCACATGATCAAGACCGGTTTGGGCCGTGCGTAATAATCCGCCGTCACCGCCGATGCGGATTAATTCATACCCAGGAATACTGACATCCATAAATCGAGTGTTGGCAATATTCACCATTCGTAATCGCAAGGGTTGACCAATTTCGGCTTGAATAGTCGGTCGTTGCTGGCCATTGACCAGAAATACGTTGCCTTCACGACCATTAATTTTTTCTAATAAAATATCTTCGATAGATCCCACGAATGCCGGTTGCACTTGGCCATTATTATCAAGCAAAATATCATCAAGCATCAGTATGTGCTCAGGTATTGATCTGAGATTGGCTTTATCATCTTCGTCAGCTACCAGCAATGTTCCTGCTAAGCCTTTTTCAACTTGCTCATTGGAGCGCACGTGTGGGTGATACCAAAACAAGGCAGGATCATTGACTTTGAATTGATAGCGAAAACTTGCACCAGGTTGAATTGGATTTTGTGCGACTGAGGAGCCATCCATATCAGCAGGCAACTGTAAGCCATGCCAATGAATAGTGGTGGGTTCTGGTAAATTATTGGTGAAATTGACAATCAACATATCTTCTTTTTTGGTTTTGATTAATGGTCCAGGAATGGTGCCATTATAAGTATAGACTTCACTCAACACATCACTGGAGAATTCCACCAAACTGACTTTGGCTTCTAGATTGACTTCGACAATATCCGCCGCTGGATTAATGTCTTCAGCAACAGTGGGTTGAAATATTGCGGTCGCACTCGTGGTTTGTACGGTTCCATCGATTGGCACGGCAGCCTCTTCATGTCGCAATTCAATCCCAGTCTTATCATCGTCGTCAACAACACTGGCGGTGACCAGTTGGCTTGGTGAAGAGGATGACTCAGGTGGATTTGAGGTGCTGCAAGCACTGAAGATAAGTAAGATAAAAAGGATAAATAAAAATTTAGACGTACAAAAATACTGACTATCGATTGATATCGATTCCATTGACTTTTCCCCCACGGATAAAGTGACGAAAGCCTCAGTTGTGCTTTCGTTATACAATATAGTTATAAACGTAGATGTACCTATCCTTGATAAAATCAAGCGATGATTTTTCACTTCTTATTTGAGGTCAGTTAAAGCAACACATTAGGTTATAGTTGTTGTTATGCTGATAACTAGGCAGGCACCTACATATTAAAGCATAGTACAGCAACAGAGTCTATACCACATCACCAGCGGGGCATAGACGCATATCGAATAATTTTCAAGCTGTTATCAAGCCTTACGCCGATGTTTTAAAACAAGGAGCATGAATGCCAACCAGTATTTCAAGGCTCAGACATAATTGCTAAGAATTTGCCGTCATTTGTAAAGTTTTTGGTATTTTTAATCAAAAAATCTTGACCTGGAGCACACTCCAACCTCTAGACTTTCAAATATTCTCGCTCAATGACTAAGGAATGGGTGACGCAATAACTTCCCGGTTTTGCATCCCATCTTCAGCCCGTCTTGGCCCGTTCTTCAATCACAAAAGCTCGAAATAGAACCACTATGCCTGCTCTTTTGCTTAATCAGAACGAACCAATACAAACTAAATATGAGCGCCAAGCCAGGAAGTTATCACGTCGCCCATTCCTAATCTGGAGTCATTATGAAACGTCTAAATATTGTACGTATAACGGTAAGTCTGCTTCTTGCTACATCAAGCCTATCCATCCTTGCACATGACCCTATATTTGGCATAGGCCCACACGTACTCTACAAAGGTGGCATAGAAGCCGCATTGGAAACTCATCTGGAAAAAACTGGCGAAGAAAAGGAAATCGAAGCCGATCTGGAACTGGTTTATGGCATGACTGGCGATTGGGCCGCAGGTATCGAATTACCCTATGCCTCTAAAAAAGATGCATCCGATTCCTCCAATGGATTGGCAGATATCCAGCTATTTAGCAAATACCGTTTCTGGCGACAAGATTCCTTGGGCTTACAAAAATCAGCGGCTGTAATGATAGCGTTCAATTTGAATAATGGCGATGACACAGCAAGCCCCAAGCTCGGCAATGGGGCTAACGATGTTATTAGTGGTCTGACTTATGGTTATGAAAGCATTAAATGGTACCACTGGGCCAGTGTGCGTTATCGCTATAATGGTGAAAACGATGCAGGTTTTCATGTGGGCAATAAAACGCTGATAGATTTTGTAGTTGGCTGGCGCCCTACTCCACCTGAATATAAAAAAACCGATACAGTCTGGCTATTGGAACTCAATACCGAAATAGGTGAAAGGTCTGGACTCAATGGTAAACAATTGCTCAATAGTGGTGGTATTGAAAGCTTTTTATCCCCGGGAATTTTTTGGACCCTCCGAAACTTTGCCATCAAAGCAGGCATACAAATTCCGGTATATAACGACCTGAATGGTTCCCAGGATAAATCTGATTTTCGGGCAAAAGCATCATTTGAATGGCATTTATAAACAAATACTATTTAAAAGGAGTTGTATCATGAAAAAATTTTTTATTATTTTGTTGTTAAGTCTTTGGACAAACCTCACTTTTGCCGCAGGCACGGAATACGATATGCGTGTCGATGGCCTGGCCTGTCCTTTCTGTGCTTATGGCATTGAAAAGAAATTCACCAAAACCGAAGGTGTTAAATCCGTAGATATTGATTTGAAAAATGGATTGGTGATTGTAAAAACCAAAGAGGGAAAAATATTTACTGAAAATGAGCTAAAAAAAATCATCAATGATACTGGCTTTACTATGAAAAGCATGACGGAAAAAGCTTTGTGACTTGAGAGAAAAAAAATCATATGAGATGAGAAATAACAAATGAAGAGAACAATACTTCTATTGATACTTACTGGTTTTTATGTAATGCAAAGTGCCTGTACCTGGTTTCCTCCAGCTAAAGAACCGGCGTATACATTAATTAAAACCTGGGGGGCCAAGGGTACAGAATTTGGGAAATTCAACGAACCTACCGGTATTGCCGTTTTCCAAAATGAAGTATTCGTCAGTGACTCACGTAACGGACGTATTCAAGTATTTGATCTTGACGGCGGCTTCAAAAAGCAATTCGGTACATCAGACAATGAGCAAAGCAAGCTTGCACGCCCTATGAATCTAAGTATCGCTCAGGGAAAACTTTATGTCGCAGATTATTTCAAAGACAGCATTCTTGTTTATTCCCTGAATGGAAAGTATCTACATCGTATCGGCCTATCAGGGGATCAGCCTGGACAATTTAATGCACCTGGCGGCGTTGCCGTCGATCAAAGCGGGCAAATCTATGTGGCGGATTTTTACAATCAGCGGGTTCAGAAATTGACCCCAGATGGAACCTTTATTCGTCAATGGGGAAGCACCGGTAAAGCAGGTACTTTTGCTGGAAAACTCAGCTATCCGACAGCGGTGGCTGTGAACGACAAAGGCTGGCTTTATATTGCCGATGGCTATAATGATCGTGTTTTACTGATGGATGTGACAGGGGAATTAAAAACTAAATGGGGCGGCCCTTTTGCCATGAATATTTATGGTTCATTTAATGGTTGGTTTACGACAGTAACCGGTATTACCATTGGCCCCAAAGGCAATGTGTTTGTCGCAGATTTTTATAATAACCGAGTGCAAAAATTCACCGCAGAGGGTGATTTTCTTACTCGTTTCGGTATTGAATCTGATACCCCCACCCATACGGCAATCGCTGTGAGTGTTGCGCAAGATGGGTCCGTATTTGTGGCCGATTATGCCAATCATCAAGTACAAAAATGGCAACAAAATGAATAAGACAACCCATTGCATTGAAATATTTTGCTCGCCAGGATGCTCGCGTTGTGATCGCACTGTGACATTATTGCAAAGTGTCCTCACAGAATTACAGTGCATTCATATAAAATGGCAGAAACTCAATGTAGTTGAAGAACTCGATTATGCTGTAGAATTGGGCATAAGAGCGACACCTTCTATCGTGATTGATGGGAAATTATATTTTACAGGACAGCCTATCAGAGAAAAACTTGTAGAGTGCATACGGAACCTTGACAACGCTGAAGAACAAACCTGATTAACATGAAAGAATACACCATTGGTGACGTCGCTAAACAACTCAATCTAAGTGTTGATACGCTGCGCTACTATGAAAAAATCGGGATTTTAAAAAATATCCTACGAACAGATGCAGGTAATCGAATTTATTCAAAAAAGCATGTTTCGACGTTAAAATTTATCAGACGTGCCCAGGCCATGAATTTTTCGCTGGCGGAAATTGATCAGTTGTTGCAAATGCGCGAGAATCCGCAGCAGGTACGCTCAGAGGTTCGCCAATTAACACAAACTAAACTAAACGAAGTTGAAGAACGCGTTTCAGAATTAATCACGTTAAAAAACGAATTAACCTTGTTGGTCAACTTATGTGCTGGCAGTGAAGCCGGTTGCCCAATTATCGAAAATATTGATAGCAAGGGAAATGATTAGTTTGCACCCTTGATATCTTTGATAAAATGCATTAAAACAAAAGTTAATTATGTTTATCCTTACATGCAAAGTTAAACACGAACCGAAAAAATTCATCTAATTGCGCTATTGGCTGGAGTCAGTTGAGGGTGTGTCGGAAAAGGAACGGTTGTATACTCTAGTTTATAATTTTTCCTGCATCTAAATTCAACACCGACAACGATATTAACTTATGCTGTTTATACGATTTTTAATTGGCGTTTGTACCGTTATATTACTCATCGTTTTGTATTGGCAATTAAAACAAAATGATGCACTCACTATGTTTACAGATGTCGCCACAATGCGTGCTTTTATTCTTGAGGCTGGGTTTTGGGCACCGGTGTTGGTAATTGGCCTATTGACTGTGGCAATTATCATGAGCCCGCTGCCAAGTGCACCGATTGCACTAGCCTCCGGGGCACTATTTGGACATGTTTGGGGCACGATATATGTTATTATAGGCTCTTTATTAGGCGCAATCATTGCATTTTCCATTGCCCGGTTACTGGGTCATGATATTATCAAAAAACGTTTTGGTGACCGGCTATCGTTAGGATTATTAGGCTCACAAAATGCGCTTATGTTGACAGTTTGTGTTTCCCGTCTCATTCCTTTTATTTCGTTCGATGTCGTGAGTTATGCGGCCGGGATTACCGTGATAACATTTTGGCGATTTGCTATCGCGACTTTCGTTGGTATTATCCCTGCGAGCTTTTTATTGGCACACTTTGGTAGTGAAATGGTATCAGCTGATACTCAGCGAATTACCATCACTGTTATTTTATTGGGCGGAATAACATCAATCCCATTACTAATAAAATGGTTAAGTAGTCGAAAGCAAAAACGCTCTAGGCCATAACTTTAGAATCATCTGCAAGAAAGATAACTCAACCTAAACCTGACCTGATCATCATCTAGGCGTATCCCTGGTGACCGCCAAAATCCTCGATAGAATATCTTTCCCATTTGCTATCCCATCTTCAACCCGGCATCCGTTGTTTCGTTTCATCGAGGTAACGCTCTGGCTGTTCATTAAAACGGCTCAAACAACGGGTCGAACAAAACACGAATTTTTTATTGTTATACTCCGTGGTGACTGAGGCGGTCCACTCATCCACGCGCATTCCGCAAACAGGATCTTTCACCCATGAATGCTGTTCCGATTTACGATCTCGCAAGGCACCGTCTTCCAGCCACAACACCCGGTCAGCGATTTCTTCAACTCTCGGATCGTGGGTCACCATCAATACCGCGCAACCGTCATCACGGGCAATGTCGTGCAGAATCATCATCACTTCCTGTCCTTTGTGAGAATCAAGATTGCCGGTAGGCTCATCGGCAAGGATGATGGGTGGCTGATTGATCAAGGCGCGGGCAATAGCGACACGTTGTTTTTCGCCACCGGAAAGCGTATTGGGTAAGGCCTTGCGCCGAGTCGTAAGCTCCAGCCTTTCCAACAATTCATTCAGCCGTCCTTTGGCCCCTAGTATTCCTTCAGCACTGAGTTGAGCAGGGAAGAGAATATTTTCTTCGACGCTCAACGCTTCCAATAGATTGAATGCTTGAAACACAAAACCGATTTTTCGTGCCCGTAACGCTGCAAGCGTTGCCGCTTTCATTGAACTGATATCAATACCATCAATGACAATCTTTCCTGCGGTGGGGCTTAACAAAGCGCCGAGCATAGACAACAGGGTTGTCTTACCGGAACCAGACGGCCCCATGATAAGCACCATCTCACCACGTTTAATCTCCAGGCTCACATTCTCCACTGCACGCACCACGGTATCACCCTGTCCAAAACACTTATTGAGATTCATCGCCTGTAGTATAGTGTCTGTCGTCATAAGTACCTCATTGGTGGAAAACGGCCATGGGATCAAGCCTGGCGACGGTCCGCGCAGCAATGAGGGAGGACAGGATAGCCACCGGCAAGGTAACCATAGCAATAGACGAAAATTGGTGCAGGCGAACGGCCAGGTTAATCTGTGGTGCCACCGTCGGCAACCATGCCAGGACCGTGAACGAAATCAGCAACGCAAACAGTAGTCCCAGTACGGTGACCACAATACTCTGACTCAACGCCGCCAGATAAATCTGACCATTGCTAAATCCAAGCGCTTTGACAATCGCCAGCTCTTGTTTTTTTCTTGCAATTAATGAATAAGCGGTGAAGGCGACAATCAAAGTCGCCAGCAATGTACCGATCAGCGTCATCATGCGCACAATCTCAGCGCCCATCTGCACAGCTAATTGCCAATCGCTCTCAATAAACGCATCACTAGTGAGCGCATTAACCTTGTCAACCTGCTGCTTGATGCGTTCTGCCAACGCTTGCGCATCCACACCTGGCTTGGCGTAGATCATGATGTAGCTGAACTGATCACTACTTTCAAGCAAATCGCCTAAATCTTGCTTAAAGACAAAAATAACCGAACTAGCCATAGAAAAGGTACCCTTAGACAATCCCACGACTCTTAAACGCCGATCGATCAAAATAATTTCATCGCCGATCTGTACTCCTGTAAGTTTTGCAATAACCTCAGGGATCACCGCCTCGCCGGGACCAGGCATGGATTTACCTTGTGCCATTTCCCAAGGCCCCGTGCGATCGTATTCAGGGCTAATACCTATGATGTAAGATAACCAATCTTTGCCACCAATTTTTACCGGGCCATTGAAATAGAGAATCGCCGAGACCTCTTTCACCTCTGGCATTTGTGCAATTTTTCCTACCTTCCAGTCCCATACCATGGAGCTGGCCATATGCATATTGGACACGCCCTTCTGCATTACCCAGACATCGGCATTCATCTCTTTGAGGTAACGTACCATTTGGTCGGACTCACCTTCAAACACCGCGCTAAAAAAGATCACCAATATAAACGAAACCGCCACAGCCAACGCGCTGACCATGAGACGTATCGGTTCGGAAAAAAGGGTCTTCAGACTCCAATAAAGCATGCTAACTCCTAAACACCAGCGCCGGATCCAGCTTGGCAATGAAGCGATAAGGTAAATAAGCACCGATCGCGCTCAACAAAAGTGCGGCAAAAAAGGTACGCAGCAGTGGTATCGCTTCCATCACCGGCACCAGATAAATCGGTACTTTGGTTTCGATAACCCAGGCACCCAGTTGCGCCAACAGCAGCGCCATCGGAAAGGCCAATAGGACCATGAGTAGTGACTCCAGCATCATGACTCTAATCAAGATCTTATTAGGAAATCCCAAGGCTTTCATCACTCCAAAGTTACGCAACCGTGCATGTACTGACGCAAACATGATCATACCGACGACCAATAAGGCAATCACATAACCCGCCCCGATCAACGCTCCCATGACGGGTCCAAACAGAGTACGCCCTAGCGCCATATCGTTAGCGGCTAATTGCTCTGGGGTAAAAACATCGCCATCGGGTTCCGCCTTTTCAATTGCAGCGGCAACGGCATCTCTATCAACACCTGACTGCAACTCCAGCAACAAATAACTCAACAGCGGCAGATTACTGATATCCCCCACCAGATCGGAATCAAAAAAGAAATCGATCATATCGTCATAATTAATGAATGAAAAAGCAGTAAACAGCGCCGATGCTTGTTCGGCGATACCAGAGATATGAAACTCAAAATCGGCCACCACAAAAGAATCACCGACCTTTAAATCGTATAACACCGCCAGTGACTCATCAATCACAATATCCCGTGGTTCTGTTACACTTCTTCCCGCTTTGATCCTCGACGGCCCGCCACTGGTATCGTAAACGACGAAAAAGACCGGATTCTTGCGATAACCCGGTTTTTCATAAATCACCGGTACCATGGTGATGGGATGCGCCTCTATGACTCCGTCAACAGCTTCAATTCGTTGCCGGCTGAGTTGGGGTAACAGCGAACGGCTGGCAACAAAGTTAGAAACACCGGCCTGAGCCACAATCAGATCCGCACCACGGTTAAGCGCCACGTTTTTTAACTGAACAAGCAGGCCGGATTGAAATCCTTCCAACAACAAAATGACCGCCAGGGCGCTGGCAATTGCAGCACCCGTTAACAGCGTGCGGAATGACTCATGGACTAATTGACGATATATCATCCTAAACATCCGTATCACCTCCCACTTTTTTCGTCTTTTGCGTCGGAGTAACCACTGCAGCGCGATACAGCACACACAATCCAACGGCCGCCGAAATCAGCGAACCGATGATAATGGCAAAGCGCGCCGCTGCCAGTTGATCAGTACCGGTAAAAGCCAAAGATGTGATGAAAAGACTCATGGTGAAACCGATACCGGCCAGCAGTGCAACACCATACACATGTATCCAAGTGACCCCTTCGGGTAATACCCCGACCCGCAACCGCACAGCCAACCAGCTCATGCCAAAAACCCCGAGTTGCTTCCCCAGAAACAGTCCCAAAATAATACCAAGTGTTAACGGCGTCAATAACAGGTCAGCATTGAGTTCGGGAAACTCGATACCCGCATTGAAGAAGGCAAATACCGGCACAATGCCCAGTACAACCCAGGGACGAAGGCGGCTTTCCATCTCCCGCGCCGGTGAATAAGATCTTCCATCTCGCTGTCCATTTAACGGAACAGCTAACGCTATGATTACGCCAGCCAAGGTAGCATGGATACCTGAGTTTAACAACGCTGTCCAGAGAAAAATACCTGCCAATACGTAAGGCGCGGTTGCCAACACTTTTAAACGATTCAGCGCAAACAATACCAATACACCCATCGCTGCCACCATCAGCGCCGAAACAGAAAGTGTTTCTGGATAAAACAGGGCAATCACTAGGATGGCTCCGACATCATCGAACACCGCCAGAGCGGCGAGAAAAATAAACAGACTCTCCGGAATACGACCGCGAAATAGAGAGAGTGCAGCCAGTGCCAGCACAATATCGGTCGCCATGGGGATAGCCCAACCGCGCACCAGCACCGGATCATTCCCATTGACCAATAGATAAATTATTGCCGGCACGAGCATTCCTCCCAAGGCAGCCAGGGCCGGCAACGCCAACGGCCTTAGCCCCACCAACTGCCCTTCCAGCATCTCACGTTTGATTTCCAACCCAATGAGCAGAAAAAAGAACACCATCAATCCCTTATTAATCCAGGCAATTAACGGCTTGTCAATACTGAAATCGCCGACCTGCACCGATACCGGGGTATGGTGAACAAACCAATAGGCTTCGAAGAATGGTGAATTGGCCATGACAAAAGCCGTGAGCATGGCTACCAGCGTCAACACACCGGCGAGCCGCTCTCGTGCCGGGTGGAATTCCTCATTGGAACGGATCGCACGTTGAGATATTTTTTTAAGAATTTTCATAGTGCCTCTGTATACCTTTCTATTTCAGGCTCGTTACTGGCATTCACCATCCCATGCCAGGTAAACCAGAGCAACCAAACATACTGATCAGAAACCCTATCTATTTTCCTCTTCTTTCTCAGATCACAAGTTAGGGTAATTTATACTACTGCTATGATTTACACCGTCTGCCGATTTAAATAAAATCGTTATAAGATATTTGTCTTCTTTCCCTAGGTCATAACCAGCCAAATACCAATCTCCTAATTCCATCATTGTTTTTGACTTTTTCAATCCGTTTAAGTAAACAACTTTAGCGGTGACTGATAAATTATGTTGTGCTCTACCATTGCGTTTAATGTTAACCAGTAAATTGTGACTACCACCATCGGCTACGCTATCCTTTACATCAACGATCTTTAATCTAAAATCAAAATCAGCGATTATTTTTTTTTGAATCAGCTTTCCATGTATTTCGTTTTCATCCGTTGTGCTTTTTATTTGTTCATCACTCACAATATTGGCTCTACGCTCTTTAGGTTTAGTGAAACCCCCGTGACTCCCGTGGTTACCATCTGCAATCGCCAAAGGCATGCTGATTGTAAAAAAAATAGCAAAATACCTTATATTAAGCTTCATCTGATGTTCAGCACCTATAGTTTTTCAGGCAATAAAATACACTTGATGCGCCCGTCAGCAGGTCACCTTGGCCCGTTCTTCATTCAAAAAATAGCCTGCATTTTTTCTCAGAAAACTGCGCCTAAATCGCCTACTGTTGGTACTCTCCACAGTCAGTTCTAGGCACAGTCTACCTCCCATGAGGTCGTATCTTCTGTATCCATGAAGTCGTCAATCATAACGTGCCAATCTGACCCATCGACTGCCCTCCTAAAATTCACTTTATTATATTAAAAGCTATATATTTATATGACTAAACCTGTGCTTGATCAAAAGTAACGATGATCATACCTGACTTGTTTCTGTATTGAATTTTTACTTCTACTTGATAAGCACCTGAACCAGGAATAATAAAGTAGTTTCCAAAACTGGGCTGACCACTCATTTGCATATTCTCCATTATTTTGTATGGTCCTTTATAATTTTCAGAAATAATACGAGCCGACACATCGAGATTTTTTAATCGAACGCCACTTTTTACCTCTATTATGCCAACGGATATATGAAACTGACTTCTATTCTCAACACGATTTTCTCTATGCATTAAACTTTCAGGATGATCTTTTGGGTGTCCACGTATCATTTCTGCGGGCATGACAATCAGATAAACATCATTACCCATTGCTTTAATATGTTGGTGGGAATGTTCTGCATGAACCGTGTTTGCAATGAGTGAACAGGTGAAAATTAAGCTGTAAAATAATTTAAAAATTGTACGATGAGTCATGTTTTTCCTCCAATTTCAATCGCTAAAATATTTATTAACAATCATCAATCCATTTTTAATTAGTGCTGATGTTTATCGTCATCATCACTCGACTTAACATGTCCACCATGCATGAATGCCATCATGGCAACACAACACAATACCAACAAAAGTATTAACCAGTTGTCCGTTAACCAAGCCATTATCTTTTCTCCTCTCCGATTTTCACAAGATTATTTTGTCACAAGTTTCTAAACGCTTTTATATGCTCATTTTCTATCATAGTGCTAGCACAGGGGGGTTTTAACAATCTATAAGTAACACACCTGAATTAAGATTCTGCCTTTGATTTAAGTCAATGAATGTTGCATGCTGGTATTTTATTGTTGATCAGCATTTTCAAACTTTCGATCTTTCCAATAAAATTGTTATAGATAGGCATTCGCCTCTCGCACCATGACGCTCGCCTCATCCACAGTTATCACCCAGACTTCAATTCTGCTCTTAATTGTGCTAATGCTTGCCTCCACGTCCAGCGTATTTTTATAGGCATCCAGTTCAAGCCCCAGCCATTCCATACCCTGAAGAATTTCCGCTCTCACCAGCGCACTATTCTCGCCCACTCCACCACCAAACAAGATAGCATCAGCCCCTCCCAACACCGTAAGATAAGCACCGATGTATTTACGTACACGATAACAATAGAGATCGACCGCCAGCTTTGCTTCAGGGCTATCGGAATCCAACAACACCCGCATGTCACTGCTTTCACCCGACAACCCTAGCAGACCGCCCTGTTTGTTCAATAGTCGCTCTATCTCCGCTACACTCAATCCCACTTGCTGTTGTAAATAGGTAATGACAGTCGGGTCAAGATCACCCGATCGAGTCGCCATTACCAAACCTTCCAACGGTGAAAAACCCATGGAAGTATCCATAGGTGCACCATGATCGGTCGCGGTAATAGAACAGCCCGACCCAAGCTGTACTGAGATAACTCTGCCACCACCCTTGATCTCTGGTTTAATTTCCTGCCAACGATTCCACATAGCCTGATGAGCAATACCGTGAAACCCATAACGACGAATGCCATGATCCCGACACAGCTCACGCGGCAAGGCATAAGTAGCCGCGACTTGCGGCAAGGCTTGGTAAAACGCAGTGTCGAATACCGCCACTTGGGGCACTTGTTTACCCAGTAGCTGCCGAGCGAGCCGAATCCAGAGCAGAGCAGGTGGATTATGCAGTGGTGCCAGCGGCATCAGCCGTTCGATCTCTTTCTCCACCGCAGCGTCAATCAAACAGGGTGTAGTCAATAGCACACCCCCGTGAACCACTCGGTGCACGACCATTAAAATCTCAGCAACATTCACCGAATCGATAAAATCACTCAGCAGCGATGAGACTGGATTCCTTACATCCTGATGATGCACCTCGGTCAGCGACTGCAAGTCATCGTCGGTTTGAGCGAACAGGCTCAAACGTAAAGAAGAGCTTCCAGCATTTATCGTTAAAATTAACATTTAATCTCCTGGTGCTGAAGACGATTAAAAGGGTTGGAACCCATGACACAAGATATTGTTGTGCTTAAGGCAGCAACTCTTCAATGGCCTTTAAGCACATAAGGAATGGGCGACGAAACAACTTCCCGGTTTGGCATCCCTAATCCTAACTTCAACCCTAATAGATTCAAACGACTGGATAGTTTTCCGTAATCCCTCCCAGGTGGCGCAAAACATCCCGCTCCGAAATAATGCCGATTAACAGACCTGCGAGTGAAACAATAGGCAGATGACGAACCTACCTGTATTTTTGTGTTCTTGACATGGTTTTACCCCTCCACCGACAGACTTAATTTACGCCAGATAAAGTGGTTCATACACACCAGGCCCATCTTTCTTTCATCGCTCTTCCCTTCGAGTTTTTCTCGCAATCATAGCGGCTATTTTAATTCCAAAATTTTCCAGTGGCACTATAACCACCGCCTGACACTCCAACCCAAAAGCTCGGCCAAGCGCGGCACCCAACGGCGTTGCCGCCAACGTGTGGCACACACCGCTGAAGCCTCTGTCAAGTCAGCCTCAAACTGTGTTTGCAACCGACGGCATAGGTCAGGGTCTCGACTCACCAAGTTCAATTCATAGTTCTGAAACAGGCTGCGGTAATCGAGGTTAGCGGTGCCCAATGTTGCCCACTTTCCATCCACAATGGCGACCTTGGCATGTAGCATCCTGGGCAGATACTCGAAAATCCTAACACCTGCATCCAGCAACCGCGCATAAACCGCATTGGCTGCCCAACGCGCTAAACGCACATCACTGGTACGTGGCACTAACAAACGAACTTCAACACCCCGCTTTACTGCCGTGAGCAGTGCTTTTTGCGTACGATGATCCGGTACAAAATAAGGCGTCGTCAGACAGACTTGCTCTATGGCATTGTCCAGTGAATCGTCATAGATACAAGCCAGCCTTTGTCGACAGACACGAGACTGGTTAGGAACCAGCATACTGTTTGCGAGTTTATCACTCTTAGGTAGCCAATGCTTTTCGCCACGCCAAAATGCATCAAACAATTGAGCAGATTGCCATGCTAAAGCCCCTTGAAAAGAGGCATGGGTATCACGCCAACGGGCTTCACCATAATACTGTCGTGAGCTTTGCCGATGAATATTAAATCCACCCAAAAAAGCCCGATGACCATCGACCACCAGTAATTTACGATGATCCCGCCGGTTGTATCGCAGCGGTTCTCGCCAATACCAGCGGTGAAAGTGACGTACCTCTACTCCTGATTGTTCAAGTCCAAACCCCAATGAACGATAAAACTGAAACAATGACCCAAGCGCATCCACCAGCAGACGTACCTGCACACCCGCTCTTGCCCGCTCTGATAATGCATGAGCAAAACGACGACCCACCTCATCATCAGCAAAGATGTAAGTCTCCATCCATACTTGCTCTTGCGCACTGTTTATGGCCGCAAGCATGGCTTCAAACAATCGGTCACCTTCAGTGTAGAGTTCAATGGCATCACGACCTGTTTTTGTCTGCGAATTACATGAACAGCTATCCACGGCTAACTCCAAGGTTTCTGAATTCAAACCAATAGAAAACTTTGGTAACCAGATGTAACACAAGGATACCGATGAAAGCCCCAACCACCGTGCGTAGTAAAATCACTCGAAGCTTTTTAGAAAATAGTTTCACTCTACCTCTCCATACGGGCTATTCATACGCACAGCACAATACGGCGTTTAAAATGAATTCAAAATGCGACATTGACTCTGTTTAAGCTTCGCTTTTTTACCTATAGTTGTTCAGAGAATTAAATACAATTTATTACCTGAAACCTGAACAACTATATTTTACCTTGCCTTAGCCTTTTAATGTCGGTGTTTATCGTCATCATCTCTCGACTTGTTATCTCCACCATGGCCACCATGCATGAATGCCATCATGGCAACACAACACAATACTAACAAAAGTATTAACCAGTTGTCCGTTAACCAAGCCATTATCTTCTCTCCTCTAGTTTTTACAGGATTATTCTGCCACACAGGTACCGACAGGACATTCATTTATCCCAAGGAATCGTGGCTTGAGCTTGAGCTTAAGCTTGCGCTTCGACCTCAAGTAAATGTTTAAAGGTATCATCCATGTTACTACCCGCAATCTCGTTGATTAAACAATATAAGCCTCCGTCGTATAGCGACGCATCATTCGATGACTGTTGAAAAAAGAGGCATTTTTACAAATCGCCCCTTTCATCACGCTAACCCAACTCGTTTGATCTTGATACAATGGAAGTACCACTTGCTCCAGCTTTTCATAAAGGGCATACGCATCTGCATCATTTACCGATTCGCTACTATTGCCAACAGCCCAGCCCGTAACACCTTCGATACAACCTTCAACCCACCACCCATCGAGCACGCTTAGATTAGGCACACCATTAAAAGCGGCTTTCATACCACTGGTACCTGATGCTTCCATCGGACGTAAAGGGGTATTGAGCCAAACATCCACGCCTGCTACCATCATTCGGGCTATATCCATATCGTAACCGGATAGGAAAACCATTCGGATTAAACCATCGAGTTCACTAATATGGCGGTACAAGGCTTCGATGAGTTGCTTACCCCCTTTATCCTGGGGATGCGCTTTACCTGCCATCACAATCTGTAAAGGCTGTTGACGAGCTATTTCCTTCAATCGAGACAAATCGGAAAACAATAAATCAGGGCGCTTATAAGCTGTCATACGACGGGCAAAACCCAAGGTCGGTAATGTCATATCGAATTCCACACCAGTCACTGTTTGAATATATTCAAACAAACTGGCTTTAGCACGTTGATGTGCGGTTACCACATCCGCATCGGGAATATTACAATCAGCACGGACTAACAATTCGGGCTCATGACACCAACTCGGCAAATAACGATCATATAATTCAATAAAACTCGGACTGGTCCACGTATGCGGATGGACACCATTGGTAATCGCTTTGACTCGGTAACCAGGAAACATTTTACGCGATACTTCGGCATGACGTTTGGCAACCCCGTTGACTTGTTCACTCAAATTCAGTGCAAGCCGGGTCATATTGAGCGAGTCATCACCAGCAAGATACTTCAAGGTTGGCAAGTCAACAAAACCATCTAATAATCGCTGGACTAATTCATAAGAAAAACGATCATGCCCCGCCTCCACAGGCGTATGTGTGGTAAAACAACAATGCTCACGCGCTCTCGGAATATCGTAACGCGACTGCCCAGGGCGTATGTCTTCTACCGGATAAGCATAACGGCGCAACAACTCCAAACCCAGTAACGCAGAGTGGCCTTCGTTCATGTGATACTGACGAATTTCAAACCCAAGTGCCTGCAACAACCGAGTACCGCCAATGCCTAATACAATTTCTTGTTTGAGCCGATAGGCACTATCCCCGCCATACAAGGTATCGGTAATCTGACGATCTTCGTCATTATTCTCTGCCAAATCAGTATCGAGTAAAATAATGGGTTGCTGACCGTTCATATGACCTTTGAGCACGTAGAGCCAAGCACTTATCCATACCGTACGATTTTCTATAACCACGGCGACTTTGGCATTCAGCGATTCGGCATAGTTCGATGGCTCCCAACGCATTGGCTGTTCAATCTGCCGACCTTCAGCATCAATCTCCTGTTGAAAATAACCAGCCCGACTCACCAGCGTCACGGCAACCACCGGCAACTCAAGATCGGTTGCTGATCGCATGGTATCGCCAGCCAATACACCAAGACCACCACTATAGGTCGGAATATCGTTTTGCAATGCGATCTCCATAGAAAAATAGGCAATACGTGGCGTGTGAATAAAATCATCAAGTTTCGACATATTTATCATTTCTCCCTGTTATGATATAGCCACATTAAACATGGCAATTAAATAAAAATAGTTCTTAAAAGTCCTTATTGGTTTTAATGTTCATGGATTCAAATGACTGGATTGCTAAAGAAAATATTACGGATAAATTTTCGCGTCAGGTCAACTGGAATAATGATCAACGATAACGCCAATATGTAGAGCCATTCATTCAGACTCAGACCTACCGTTCGCAGGACTTCTCCCCCAAAGTAGGTAAATACTATCTGCAGTACGAAGATGAGGACAACAACAAAAATAAAATTTCTATTTACCAGCAAGTGTTCAAAAAGATTCACACCATCGGTCCTTGAGTTGAACTTATTGAAGTTATTAATGAACACAAAAAATCCAAAAAAGGCAGTGAACAACACCGCTTTTCCGTCATAACCAGGCGTTGTTGAATCGCCACAACGTATGGGATCACAGAGGAACCATCCGGCAATGGTGTCGGAAGTGAGAAAGAAAAGACTGAGCATCGCAATGGTGATACCGATGACAAGGATGGCGGACCACATGTCTTTGGTAATCAGGGGGGCATCGATTGGATTCGGTTTCTCATGCATATATCGCTTCAGCGCGACTTCTCCGGAAAAAGCAAAAGCGGCAAGCGTGTCCATGATAATATTAATCCAGAGCAGCTGGGTCATGGTAAGCGGGAGATCGACACCGAAGAAGGGTCCCAAAAAAGCGACGAGGATGGCCGCGACGTTGACCGAAAGTTGAAAAACCAGAAACTTTCTGATCGATTTCAACAGCGTTCTTCCGTAAAGGACAGCATTGGTCAGCGAAGTGAAGTTGTTGTCGAGGATCACGATATCACTCGATTCCTTAGTCATATCCGTACCATTACCCATGGAAAACCCAACATCTGCGTTTTTTACCGCCGGAGCATCATTCACCCCATCGCCCGTCATACCCACCACCAGGTTCATCTGCTTCGCCAGTTTCACCAAACGGCTTTTGTCAGTGGGCAGCGCTCGCGCTACCATGCAGAGTTCTGGCATTATTTTTTTTATTTCATCGTCATTTAATGCCCCAAGTTCTGTAGAGGTCAACACGGTGGAATAATTGTCTTTGATAATGCCGACTTCACGGGCAATAGCCTGTGCTGTTTCCTTAGAATCACCCGTAATCATGATGACCTGGATACCCGCCTGCTGAGCCGCTAAGACGGCCGGTTTGGACTCAGGACGCATCTCGTCCCGGAGCCCAAAAATTGCGATTAAGGTGAGTTGCTCTGGCAGGGTACTTTTACCGCCGATAGGCTTTTCTGAAATGGCCAAGCCGATTAGGCGCATGGCACGATCAGCCAACTCTCCCATACGGCGTTCAAGTACCTGGATAGTTTCGATAGGTTGGCGTTCCCCTTGCTGATCCAAGTAATGCGTACAACCGGAGATGATGATTTCCGCCGCTCCCTTAACCAAGGTCAGTGATCGTGTCCCCTCAACCTGTGTCGCTGAGAATTTATAGGCACTGTTGAAGGGAATATCTGCAACAAACTTGAGGTTATCTTTTTCTCCTAGATGCGGCCCAAGGAATTGAAGTAATGCCCTCTCCGTCGGATTGGCGCCAACAATCAGGGGGTTTTCGGGATCCACCAGATCAATGGATGCCGATGTGTTATTGCGGAGTAAAAAAACAATTTCATTCTGAAGTACCTCTGGAATTTCATCGATGGACTGGAAGTTCTGACCATCTCCACTCAGCACATTGGCCACTTGCAGACGTCCCTCGGTCAGTGTTCCGGTTTTATCACTGAAGAGGACATTGAGGCTTCCGGACGTTTCAATACCCAGCAATTTACGGACAAGCACGTTTGCCCTCAATAATTTACGCATGTTTAGTGACAGAACCACCGCAATCATCATTGGCAGACCTTCAGGCACCGCAACAACGATGATGATAACGGCAAGAATAATGGCGGTCACCACACGGTAGAGAATCGCACCAGGCGGCTGAGCTAAGTAAGCATCCAGACTGCCTGTCGTCGCATAACCCACCTGCGGATCAAAGAAGAGATGATTGAACATGAAAGCCATTGCAATCAGGGTCGCACCAATGTAGCCGAAAGTTGTAATCTGTTTACCAAGTTTGGCCAATTTTTGCTGAAGCGGCGAGAGGCGGTCTTCCGCTGAAACCAGTTCTTTCAGCGTTGCGCCGTATTTTGTTTTATCACCTACCACTTGAACTCTCATCACGCCTTCACCATCGTCAACGAGCCCGGCACGCGATAGACCGTTCTTTTCTTCGTTGACATTCCCGTCACCTTCCATCGAAGTTTTTCTGACCGACTCTGATTCTCCAGTGAGGGCAGATTCATTGATTTCCAGCCCTCCCTCCAACAGAAAACCATCGGCGGGAATGTTATCTCCCGGCTGTAACAGCACACAATCAGTGACAACTAAATCATCAATGGGGATTTCCTGCAAGGACCCATCACGGAAAACCTTAACTTTAACTTTAGAGGCCTCCTCTAGGAGTCGCTGGAATTCATTTTCGTTACTATATTCTGAAAGGGTTGCCACCAGCGTGGCGAATACGACGGCAAGGGCAATTCCCACGCCTTCATACCAAGGTGCAAAACCCAATGCGGCCAAGACCAAAGTAACGACCAGCGCCACAATCAAAATGACAATGATAGGGTCTTGCAGATTAGCTAAGAGCTTACTCCAGAACGTTTCGGCTTCCTGGGTCGTTACCGCATTTGAACCTTGACTCTGCCGTGAGTTCAGAACCTCTTGCGCCGAAAGACCTGAATAGGAAAATTTCATTTATTGACTCCGCTAGTGAAAGTTGACAACTTATAGTATGTGGCACCAAAGCTTGGTCTTACAGAAGCTGTTTGGTTAACTATCACGAAGACATTTTGTTAACATAATAGGCATTAATGCTGTCCTTAAACGATTGTACTTATGAGTTGAATTCAAGCCTTGTTTTCTATGCAAAACATAAAACCTATCACGTAGAAAAACTAAAAGAGTTGGTCAAGCTCAATCATTACGATACATGGAATTTTTAATTCGCCATGTCACACTTAGTGGCAAGAAAATCATGTGTATCAAATACAATACCCACCCCTTTCAGGCAACGATGCACAACCTTTGCACTAACCCGATACCGCATTGTACTCGTTTCACCATCGAACTCTACTTCCAATTGACAGTTCTTCGGAAACAACATAACATCCGCTCGGATAAACATGCCGGATGGTGTTATATTTTCTGTTCGTGCTAATGCAATGAGACAATCATCTTTGTGAAGCCAGACATTCATCGCTTTCGATATACGATGATTCGTACGTTGTTCTTTCATTGGCAAGCCCCTTCCCCTGTAGGTGTTTTTTAGTTCAATGATCATGGTTTTATGTTTTAGCTGATTGTATTCATAGATTCCTAAACTGGCAAATCAACCCATATAACGCACCTTATTTATACCTTGCGTTGACTCACCCTTTTTCTTGTTATACTGGTTGTTAAATAAATGCCGATTAGGGTAAGTAGAATCCCAAATAATTCGATTACGGTGTATTTCTCATCAAAATAGAGTAATCCAATAATAATGCCAAAAACCGGAGTCAAAAAGGTAAAAACATTCAGCTTGGTTAATGCTACTCTACGCAAAAGATACAACCACATGACTGTCACCAATGCAGTGCCAGGCACCGCTAAAACAATAAGCGTCCAGTAAAATTGGGCATGCCAGTCTATCACTGCTTGTGGTTCGAACAATACCGATAACAGGTAGAGAAATATCCCTCCGAGGAAAAATTGTACGCCGGTCAAAGCCAGTGGGTCACAGCTCAAAGCCGATTTTTTCATAAGTATATTACCTGAACCTGTGCCAATGGCACTCAGCATGATAAAAGCAATCCCAATAAATTCTTGATCATTGGATGAACTCATAAAACGGGGTGCTGCAATCAAAGCCATTCCCCCAAAAGCCAACATTAGTCCAAACACATTTCTAGGTAAGAGCCGCTCATACAAAAAAAAGTACGCCAAGACGGCAGCGATCAATGGTTGTGTATTGGCTAACACAGTGGCAAGCCCAGGCGCCACTCTACCATCAGCCAAAAACATACCCCCAAACCCCATAACGGCATAGGTAAGGCTGACCCCAAGACCATATACCCACACCGTTTTATTAAAAAAAGCGTGCTTGTTTAGCAAGATCATCGGGAGAATCAAAGCCAAACCGGCAATCAAACTTCTCATTGATGCAAACATCAATGGTGGTGCCGCTCGATGCCCAAGATCAATCAGCGGAAAGCACATCGCCCAAAACAAACAAATTAATATAATAAGACTAAGGTTTCTCGCACTCAATTGACTTCAATATCACTAATTAATTGTGCATCCCTTACCACACAGTATCGGTTACGATTAAAAATCGTAAGCAAGGCAACACTGAAATACACACTTCCACTGACAGCAAATGCAGATTGATACCCCCAATGGATTGCAATCATAATAACTAACACCGAACCGACGACCGACGCCGCACCATTGACCGCCCAAGCCCAGGGAATATGATCCGATTGACCTATATGCTTTAATAATCGAATCGCCAGTGGAAAAGGCACGCCCAGCATAACCCCTAAGACAACAACCAGAATAACCGGCACTAAAAACATGACATTATCAAAGCTCGAACCAACCAGCACCATCAGACCAAAGACACTCAGTGCAATGCTTAGCGAGGCAACCCATAACCCAGTCCAGAGCTGATTATCTGGAATCAGCCGAGTTATTAAACTGCCCATACCGGTTCCAATCAGCAATGAAAAAAGCAGCAGAGAAAGAGCAAATGTTGGGTGTCCAATTAGTAAAACCATTTTATTAAATAGCGTAATTTCTAGCATCATAAAACCAACGCCTAACCCTGCAAAAACGATAATGACATTCATAGAGATTGTACATACATTGGATCGATAGCCGGCCTTACGTTGAACCATCCACGCAACAACAATCATCGCTACGCTCAACAGCATCACCCCCCAAAACAAAGCCATAATGCGATTCGGTATGCCCGGTTCAAATTTATAAAAGAAGGGCTGATCATCCGACACGGGGCTAATGTCGATTGCTGTTGACGCTACCAATTGTTCAGGTTGAATATTCCCTTCAGCAAGGTCAATCATGTTTTGATTCATCATGCGCCATACCGTATCGACGCCCTCAGAAATACCTAAATCAAGTACAACTTGCTTTGCATAAGGAATATAGGACATTCGTCCATCAAAGCCCGCAAGATGTAACGCAGCATGCAAGGTTTGCGCTTTTTCCGGACTCAGTGGACGCTTGTTAAGTACAACAACAGGCATCATCGGATGACCTAACAAGTAAATCCGCTGCATCGCATCAGGCACGCTAACGCCCTGATCTTGCAATGCCGCTAATGTTGTCATCGTTAACCGAATGGCTTCGGTCAAATCATGAGTAATAACAATCACTGCACCTTCATCCGTTAAATGATCGAAGTATTCATGAATGGACTCTTTGGTAAACAGAAAACTCTCGGTTAATGCGTAACCCTCAACGTTACGACTACTTTTAGTAATCGGTAGTGAGAGCATAATGATATCATAGGTCTGGGCGGATCGTTTTAGATAGCTTCGCCCTTCTTCGACCACCACCTGCACATTGTCAAAATCAGTATAAATCCCCCCATTATACGCAGCGTAATCTTGAACAATGGCCACGAACTCAGGGTTCACCTCTGCAGCGGTAATCTGTTTGACACCGGCAAGTAAATTGATCAAAACATCACGCCCACCACCTGGCCCGATAATATATGCACTATCTTTTTGTGAATCATTCATGATCAAAAATGGCAATGCACCGGGGAAACTCTGCATCAACATCGCCACAGGCCCTTCGGTAACACTCGTTTGTCCATCCCATTGATACATTGCAGTACCTGCCGCACCATCGATAAACAAGGTCATTGAACTCGGATCTTTCTCAAAGCGAACCAAATCTGTTCGCCCAAATGCACTCCAGCGCGACTCAATGATTTTACCGTCAAAGGAAGGATCATTGAGTATCCGAAACATATCTTTATTCGGATCACGTCCAATAGGCACTTCGCCAATCATTGGGTAAAAGAAGGAACTCCCCCCAATCATTAACATTACCATCGTAGCAGTAAATATCGTGCCGATCTTGCGTCGAGTCACTGTATCACTAACGCCAAAGGCGACAGCACTTAATGCTGCACCCAGCGAGCTCGCGAGAACACTGTTTAAACCACCCCATAAATTAAGCGCCCAAACCACAACCACCGCGCCCAGTGCAGCACCGGTAAGATCCGCAGCATATAACAACGCACTCTCCCGTGCAAAACGTTTGAATACGCCAACCAGCGTCACACCGGCAAAGAAAAATGGTAACATCGCTGCCGCAGCCAATAACAAAAGACTGTTAGCCCCTGCGGCCTGTACAATAAGAAAAATTGCCACACCCATTGACACCGCCACCAGCGATGCCCACCATGCTAGCGATGTCTCACCATCCGGTATTTGTTGTTTACGGCGACTCCAAAAATACTCAAAAACACCGCCAAAACTTAGGCCTAACAAGGCACCAGAGATGACAAGAAAGGCATAATGGTACATCAAAACAATCGACAATATACGAGTCAACGCAATTTCATAAACCAACATACTGAGCGATAACAAAAATACACCTGCGGTAATCGCTCTCATTTGCATTCGTTGATTAACCCCTATTTTGTCAGCGGCTTTAGTGTCCATTACTTAGGTTACTTTTCCCGAATAAAGTACCATCAACGAATGAGCTGGCACCAAACATCGATCGGCTTGTGTCAATGGATACGCTTGCGCCGGATCGTAACCTGCTTCCGGAACAGACTGTGTGGTATCTAACAGCACTTGCCAAACACACCCCGCTGGTGGTGAAAGCAGTCGAAAATTAACGCCGACTAACGTCGCATTAAATAACAGGCAAAGCGCTTCTCCTTGTTTTTGCTGATTCACAATTTTACAGGCTAATACGCCTTGTGGCCCCTGCCAATCAGGCAACGTTAAATCAGGGCCAAACCATTGAATCTCTTGCGCCGTATAAAACTGTTCAGCACGCAATACAGTAAACCGCTGCCGCAACTTAATCACTGCACCTACGAACCGTAATAGCTCTTGGTGCGATTTCAACAAATCCCAATTAACCCATGACAATTCATTGTCTTGGCAGTAGGCATTATTATTACCTTGTTGCGTACGCCCGAACTCATCACCACCTAACAACATAGGCACACCGCGTGATAATAATAAGGTGGCGAGCATATTTTTAATTTGTTGCAAGCGAAAATTCTCTATGACGGGATCATCGCTAAAGCCTTCGACACCATAATTGGCACTGTAGTTATCATTGCTACCATCGGCATTGTTCTCACCATTGGCCCGGTTATGTTTTTCAGCATAGCTCACCAAGTCATTGAGCGTAAAACCATCATGACAGGTAATAAAGTTAACGCTATGGATCGGTGATTTACCGCCGTATTGATAAATATCAGCGCTGCCACACAAGCGACTGGCCAATGCGCCACTCATGCCGGCATCACCTCGCCAAAAACGGCGCACATCATCACGATAACGACCATTCCACTCCGACCATCGCAAGCCCGGAAAGCTCCCTACTTGATAAGCACCCGCAGCATCCCAAGCCTCGGCAATCAGTTTGACATTGCGTAAAATGGGGTCTTCAGCAATCCGTTCCAATAAAGGCGGATTAGCTAACAAATTACCGTGTCTATCCCGGCCTAGCACCGAGGCTAAATCGAACCGAAACCCATCCACATGCATTTCCATTACCCAATAGCGTAAGCAATCTAAGATATAATCGCGAACCACGGGATGATTGCAATTCAAGGTATTGCCGGTACCAGAATAATTCTTGTAATAGCGTTGATCCTTTTCCAATAGATAATAAATAGCGTTATCCAAGCCACGAAAATTAAGCGTAGGTCCGAGATGATTGCCTTCGGCGGTATGGTTAAAAACGATATCAAGAATAACTTCGATACCAGCGCGGTGAATTTCCCTCACCATGGTTTTGAATTCACTGAGTTGACAACCCCAATGATCGCGACTGGCATAACTTTCTTTAGGGGCAAAAAACCCAACGGTACTATAACCCCAATAATTACGCAAAGGCTCCCCAGTGACGGGGTTATGGCGTATCAATTCATTTTCATGAAACTCTTGCACCGGCATCAATTCAAGCGCCGTTATGCCCAGAGATTGAAAATAAGGGATTTTCTCTACCACACCTAAAAAGCACCCCGAATGCTGAACTGCTGAGGAGGGATGCATCGTCAGACCGCGCACATGGGTTTCGTAAATCACAGTATCCGTCCAAGGAAGTTTAAGTGGCTGATCCCCCTGCCAATCAAATATGTCATTACTCACCAAAGCTTTGGCTTTCCACGGACTATCATCGACTGCATCGGAGCCCCTGTTACAAAGGCAAGAAAAATCCCAACAATCGGTTCCGACTAAAATGCGAGCATAAGGATCGAGCAACACTTTATGCGGATTAAAACGATGCCCGTGCTCTGGCTGATAATCCCCATCCGCGCACCACGCATAGATCGCCCTTGCACCAACGCCTTTGATCCACACATGCCAAATGTCGCCGGTGCGGTGCCTCACAGGGTCAAGCTGAATCGTTCGGGAGGGCGCCCCATCAGTCGGCTCATCGAATAATAATAAACTCAGTTGTGTTGCATGGCGACTAAATACCGCGAAATTGGTGCCATCACAACGCTCAATAGCACCAAGCGGTAGGGCCGAGCCTTGCTTAATTTCCGCATCGTTATCTGACATTGCCATCGGTATCATTTAATTAATTGCTGCTCGCAATTCGACGATCCACTTCGGCCTCCGCTTGCCGCCAATCATCCAATGCAGCCTCCCCTTTAAAATCCCGCTGTTCGGCGATGAGATAAGCTGCTTCGGCAATCATTCGATGGCGTTGTTCAGCGCTAATCGATGTGGCGGAGGATGAGGGCGAGGGCGAGGTTGGAGTAGGAATTGTTTTCGATGTTGTCTGTTGCTCATCGGAAACCGTTTTAGTTGCTTTTTTTGCATTAGGTATTTCGACTTTTTGTACCATGATATTTCCCCTTTATGTATTATCATTACTGCTAAATAAAGCTGGTGTTGCATCGTTTAGATAGGAAGACATATACAAGCGACCAAAATCAATATGGCCATTGCCACTGTCTAATTTCTGGCATATCTTGCCCATGCTTGGTAATATACTGTTTATGCTCAATGAGCTTATCACGCATAGCTTGTTTAATATAAGCCACTTCAGAACCTAAACTACGAACACGATCGAGCACATCGTCCACTAAGTGAAATCGATCCAAGTCATTGCGTACCGCCATATCAAACGGCGTTGTCGTAGTGCCTTCTTCTTTGTAACCACGCACATGTAGATGATGGTGACACATACGTCGATACGTCAAGCGGTGAATCAACCACGGATAACCATGATAGGCAAAAATGACCGGAGTATCCGCTGGAAACAAACTATTAAAATCTTTATCGGCTAACCCATGTGGATGTTCGCTTTGGGGCTGCAAGGCCATCAAGTCCACGACATTAATGACTCTGACTTTCAACTCAGGTAAATGCTCACGCAATAGTGCTGTGGCAGCCAAGATTTCGATCGTTGGCACATCACCGGCACAGGCCATCACTACATCGGGTCGTCCCCCTCGGTCATTACTGGCCCATTCCCAAATCCCAATGCCGGTACTACAATGTTTGATCGCTGCATCCATGTTCAGCCATTGGAGCTGGGGTTGTTTACCCGCCACAATCACATTGATAAAATTTTTCGAACGCAGACATTTATCGGTCACACACAATAAAGTGTTGGCATCCGGGGGCAAATAAACCCGGATCACATCCGCTTTTTTATTAACCACATGATCAATAAATCCAGGGTCTTGATGTGAAAACCCGTTATGATCTTGTCGCCAAACATGCGACGTTAATAAATAATTGAGCGAAGCAATCGGTCGGCGCCAAGCAATTTCCTTACTCGTTACTTTGAGCCACTTGGCATGCTGGTTCAGCATCGAGTCAATGATATGAATAAAGGCTTCATAACAAGAAAACAAACCATGGCGCCCTGTTAATAAATAACCTTCTAACCACCCTTGACACGTATGCTCACTGAGAATTTCCATGACTCGGCCATCGGTTGCTAGATGATCATCTTCGGGCAACGTCGAAGCCTGCCAAGCCCGATTAGTCACTTCAAACAATGCACCTAATCGATTAGAGGCAGTTTCATCCGGGCCAAAGACTCTAAAATTGCGTGTACGCAGGTTGCGCTGCATCACATCGCGCAACAGCTCCCCCATGACCCGCGTTGCCTCCGCGATCACTTTACCGGGTTTCTCAACGGCAATCGCATAACTACGAAAATCTGGCATTTTTAAATCTTTGAGCAACAAGCCACCATTGGCATGTGGATTGGCTCCCATCCGCCGCGCTCCCTGCGGCGCCAGTTCCATAAGCTCTTTAATCAATGCCCCCTCATCATCGAATAACTCCTCGGGCTTATAACTCTTCATCCATTGCTCAAGCAAACCAAGGTGTGCTGGCTTAGTCGCCAGCTCACCAAAAGGCACTTGATGCGAGCGCCAATAGCCTTCCGCTTTCTTACCATCCACTTCTTTGGGTCCCGTCCAACCCTTGGGTGTGCGCAATACAATCATCGGCCAACGCGCTCGGGTTGTCACCGAGTCATGCCGGGCTCCCTGTTGAATTTCCTTAATTTTCCCAAACACAACATCCAAGGTTTCCGCCATCGCTTGATGCACTATCTCCGGTTCCGAACCCTCCACAAAATAAGGCTGATAACCATAACCAATAAAAAGACTCTCGAGTTCCTCATGGCTAATACGTGCGAGCAAAGTAGGATTAGCGATCTTATACCCGTTAAGGTGTAAAATCGGTAACACGGCACCATCCGTCACCGGATTGAGAAACTTATTGGAATGCCATGCCGCCGCCAAGGGTCCGGTCTCCGCTTCCCCATCGCCGATCACACAAGCTGCAATTAAATCGGGATTATCAAATACGGCACCAAAAGCATGCGATAACGCATACCCCAATTCGCCCCCTTCATGAATCGACCCCGGCGTCTCTGGCGCCACATGGCTTGGCACCCCCCCAGGGAAAGAAAATTGCCTGAACAACTGTTTAATACCTGATGTATTTTGCTCGATATTGGGATAAAACTCACTGTAGGTGCCTTCTAGCCAGGTATTAGCGATTAAACCGGGGCCACCATGGCCTGGACCTGCGATATAAATCACACTGAGATCATCGCGTTTAATCACCCGGTTAAGATGTACATAAATAAAATTTAACCCCGGCGTAGTACCCCAATGCCCTAATAACCTCGGTTTAACATGGGCCAGCGTTAGTGGTTCTTTCAACAAAGGATTATCCAACAAATAAATTTGCCCCACGGACAAATAATTGGCGGCACGCCAGTAGGCATTTATCCGTTTTAGCTCATCAACCTCTAGAGGTTTATTATCTGTTGCCACAGTTACACTCGTTTCATCAAGCATAATTTGTTGCTCCTTTTCCGTTATAGGGGGCTAAATTGACTGCATCCCGCCATGTCTAAATATATTTATTCTCGCCAAGAGGCTTCCCGTTGAACCCCATCACGCCAGAATTTAAACTTGATTAAAAATCGCAATCGTTGCCCGCTCATCACTGGCTAAATCTCCCCGGGCTGTAATCTCTCGAGGCTCAATGTTACGATGGGTATAGTTATCCCAGATATCATCAACGATCCACCAAAGACCCAACACTGCAAATCCCACCCAAAAGACATGATTTAAACGAATTTTAGGCATTACGATTTTTTCCAATATTAGTACCATCACAACGTTCCGTTGCACCAAGCGGCAGGGCCGTGCCTTCCTTAATTTCAGCAGCGTTATCTGACATTGCCTGTCGCGATTTGGCTATCCACTTTCGCCTCGGCTTGCAACCAATCATCCATTGCTGCCACTTCTTTAAAACCACGTTGCTCAGCGATAGCATAAGCGGCTTCGGCAATCATTTGATGGCATTGCTCAGCAGTAATCGCGGTAGTGAGGACAACAGGTGAGGACAAAGAAGGGGTTGCAGCGGATATCGTTTTCGATGGGGTTTGCTGCTCATCGGAGACTGTTTTAGTTACTTCCTGTGTCTTGGGTGTTGCGATTTTTTTTGCCATGATATTTCCCCTTATGTGGTATTGTTACCGCAAAATAAAGCTGGGGTTACGTTGTTTGATGAAAAACGTACACCAGCGACTAAAATCAATACAGCCATTGCTATTATTTATTTCGATCCATGCGCCGTACAAAATACTTCTCCAACTCAACCAGAAATAATACGGAAGAGGAAACGAACAAAATATGTAACCACAGTTTGAAATCGATTGCTGTGGTACCAAATAAGGACTGCATGGGCGCTAGGTAGGTAAAACCTAGTTGGAATAGAATAAGCACACCAATGGCAATCAGCACATAATGGTTGCCGGTTAACCCTACCCAGTTAAATACCGATGCCGTGATATACCGAGAATTGAATAAATAAAAAATCTCGAACATGACCAGTGTGTTCACCGCCACAGTGCGGGCATGCTCAACACTTGCACCTTGTTCCATTTCCCAAAGAAAAAGTCCCATTGTGCCACCCATTATGATGAAGGAGACAAATACAACTCTCCAAATGAGGTAATGAGTGAGTATTGGTTCATGAGCATCGCGTGGCGGGCGCCGCATGACATTCTGTTCCGGCGGTTCAAACGCCAGCGACAGGGCTAAGGTAACCGCCGTCACCATATTCACCCAGAGTATCTGCACCGGCGTTAACGGTAGCTGGTGAAAACCAAACAAGATGGCGGCAAGGATGATCAGTGCCTCGCCACCATTGGTTGGCAGAATAAAAAGGATGGCCTTTTTGAGGTTGTCATAAACCGTGCGCCCTTCTTCCACGGCATGATTGATTGAGGCGAAATTATCATCGGCCAGGACCATCTCGGCGGCTTCCTTGGCCGCTTCTGTGCCGTTGTGTCCCATGGCAATACCTACGTCGGCGCGTTTCAAGGCCGGCGCATCATTTACGCCATCACCCGTCATCGCCACAATCAACCCCTGTTCTTGCAATAGTTTTACTAAAAGAAGCTTATGTTCAGGATTGACGCGAGCATACACATCAACATCCTGCACGCATTGTCGTAACTCATCCTCATTCATTAATTCCAGCGCTTGCCCTGTGAGCACATCATCGGTATTAACGAGTTTCAGTTGCCGGGCAATGGCGCGCGCGGTGGCGCCGTGATCGCCGGTGATCATCTTCACGCGGATTCCCGCCATAGCGCAGCTTTGCACTGCCTCAATGGCCTCCTCGCGAGGGGGGTCGATCAAGCCAAACAGGCCCAGCAATGTTAGATCGTTTTCTACATCACTAAAGCGGAGTTCCATTTGGTCATTTCGTACCGGCTTGACCGCAATCGCTAGCACTCGCTGACCTTGCTGCGCCATTTCTTCAATACGTGCCAGCCAGTGATTTTTATTCAGAGGTTGGTCATCATCAACAGCTCTCTGATGAGTGCACATTTCCAACACACGCTCAGGCGCACCTTTAAGGTAGATAAAAGCGTCACCCATGTGACTGTGATGGAGCGTTGCCATATAGCGGTGCTCTGATTCAAAAGGGATGAGATCGGTGCGCGGGTAGTGTTTACTCTCTACCTCTATATCCAACCCCGATTTTAAACCTGCCACCAGCAATGCCCCCTCCATAGGGTCTCCATGAACCAACCATTTGCTATTATTCTGTTCCAGTGATGCATCATTACAAAGTACCGCAGCCCGAACTACCTCCTGCAAAAGAGGGAGTTCTTCCGGAAGTACATCCCTGTTCGCCAGCGATATCGCTCCGCGTGGATCATAGCCCGTACCGCCAAGCTCAAATCGATTGTTGGTAGTTGCAATCGCGCGTACGGTCATTTCATTGCGAGTCAGGGTGCCAGTTTTATCTGAGCAAATGACCGTTACAGCACCCAGAGTCTCGACAGCAGGAAGTTTGCGAATAATGGCATTGCGCCGGGCCATACGCTGTACGCCAATCGCCAGTGTAATGGTCATGATCGCGGGTAGCCCTTCGGGGATCGCAGCAACCGCCAGACTTACGGCGGCAAGAAACATCTCAGCCATGACATAGTCGCGGAGCAATACGCCGAATGCGAAGGTAGCCACAGCCATCACCAGAATGGCCGCAGTCAGCCAGCGCCCAAACTGGGCCATCTGGCGTAACAGGGGTGTCGTCACCGATTCCACTTCCGATACCAGTCTACTGATGTGACCTATCTCGGTTTGTGCACCGGTCGTAACCACCACACCAGTTCCCTGTCCATGGGTGACCAGGGTGCCCGAATAGGCCATACAGCGGCGATCGCCAATCACGGTCTCCCGTGTGACAGGATCAGTGATCTTTTCCACAGCTACCGATTCCCCCGTCAGGGCTGATTCCTGTACTTGCAGTCCCTTGACTCGAAACAAGCGAAGGTCCGCCGGCACCTTATCGCCTGATTGCAACAAGACGATATCGCCAGGCACCAACTCTTCAGCCTGGATCGTCATTTGTCGGCCATTACGCATTACCATTGCATTTGGAGAAAGCATCTTCCGTATCGCTCTTAAAGCATCCTCGGCCTTGCCCTCTTGCACGAATCCAATCACGGCATTGATAAGCACCACACCCAGAATAACACTGGCATCCACCCAGTGGCCCAGCATAGCTGTGATAGCACTTGCTGCGATCAACACATAGATCAGTACATTGTGGAACTGGTAGAAAAACCGTACCAGTGGACCACGCACCCTCGACTCGGGAAACCGATTCGGCCCATGTTTGGCAAGTCTATTGCCCGCTTCTTCTCTTGATAGTCCGTCTGGTGTCGTTCCGAGTGATTCCAGAACTGTTTTTGCGCTTTCGGTATGCCAACTTATCGATGCTGAAGTCTGCATCAATGTGTCATTGTCGATTGTCACATAAGCCATATCAATATAACCATATATAGATTAAATGTTATCAAACATTGTCTTTTGCGATTCGGCTATCCACTTCTGCTTCGGCTTGTAACCAATCATCTAATGCGGAGTCCTCTGTAAAACCTCGCTGTTCAGCGATCACATACGCAGCCTCGGTAATCATTTGATTGCGTTGTTCCGCCATAATCGCCGCAGTAGAAGTCGATGGTGAAGGTTTAGCTGAAGTAGAGATAGGTGTTGTTTTTGATATTGTTTGTTGCACATCAGAAGCTCTTTTATTTGCTTTTTTTCCATTAGCTGTTTCGGTTATTTGTATCATAAAATTTCCCCTTATGTATAAATCTGAAAGTTAATATCCAGTGTAGTTTTCTTATTTAATTTATGTTTCAGAATCGGCAATATTCCGCCGACCCCATGGATCTTGCCGATAAAACAACTGCAATTGCTGGTAAACTTCGGGACAATACTGTTGAAGGATTGCAGGGGCAGCAAAAAAGTATTCACTCACAACCGCAAAAAACTCCGCCGGACTAGTGGCACCATAAGCATTAATACGTGTCCGCCGACGATAGGCAACCTCGCGTTGCAAAATATCAAAGGCATCCCCCAGGTTTGTCGCCCAACGTTCAGTGGCCATACGAGCATGTAATGGTGGTAATCCATTGGCACTGCCATTAAGCATATCCAGCTTATGGGCAAACTCATGTACCACGACATTATGGCCAGACTGAGGTGAATTCAAATCCTGCTCGATATCCTGCCAAGAGAGGATTACTGGTCCCCGTAACCAGGACTCTCCGCTCACGTTCTGTGATTCATTATTTATCAATCCTACCGGGTTCATCTGCTCATGCTCAACCCGAAACGCATTCGGATAGAGAATCACTTCAACCCAATCATGGTAATAGTCCAAATCCAGTTTTAGAATCAGTAGCGACGCTTGGGCCGCAATCGTCACGGCCATTTCCGGCGACACCGTCAATCCTTGCACACCATTGATGGTCTTTTGATGAAGAAATAGTGTGGCCAATTCACGTAAGTGAGCTTTTTCTACCGAACTCAGACCCCGCAACAAATCCATATCATGGGTGACTCTTTCCCATAGCCCATAAGCGATAGGATGGTGTTTAAGGGTGTAACGAATGCGCTGATGATTAAACCATTTTATGATATTCATGACAGGCCTATCATCACTGAACTAAATATAAGCTCATTTTTTCCAAGTGAAGTGCTCATAAACCCCCGACCAATACATACCAAAACCGATGGCAAACAATAACTCTTCGATCGGCATAAAACCGATACTCACCCCAGAGAGCGCCTCTATATTCCAGACTCGATCGATATAACCCGGTGCCGTCCACTGCAATCCGGTGAGAAACAATGCGTAATAAATCAAAAAGAGAACGCCACCTACCCAGGTTTTTCGTTTCAGATCAGGCCGACAAAGCATGGTCGCTATGGCACCAATAAACATGGCTAAGATAGAGGGATAAATGGGATTCCAAGGAAAAAAATAAAGCACAGTAAAAGCCATAAAAGGGGAAAGCAAAGCCTTATAATGATGGCGATGCAGCGGATGATGGCGCTCACAATCGGCGACGGGTCGAAACATTTTATGGGTAAGCAAGTTATAAAAAACAGCAGCAATGCCACCAATGCCAAAACAAAAAATCAAGCTTTCGACATCAAACCCTGTGGTTTCGGCCAAATTAAACAGGCTCGGTGGCATCCAATATTCCGGTACAAATAAGGGCTCTGTTAAACCAAAAGGTGTCGTAAACAAACTAGCCCATAACATGGGCCGCCGATAACTAGGAAAAACTATATAAACAATCGCCCATGGAATAAGAAACGCACTCGACCATAGTAACCAGACATATTGATCAGCAATCAATTGAACCCCTTTGTCCATCAGGTTTGACCCAACAACAGCTTATTCTCTGCAATAAATCGATAAGGTAACAAATAGAGATTTTTCGGAGCTGGCCCTCTGAGCACCCGACCACTGTTATCATAACGACTGCCGTGACAAGGACAAAACCAACCCTCGGGTTTTCTGGTTGGTACACAACCAAGGTGAGTACATAAACCAATGACAACTAACCATTCAGGCTTGAGAACACGCGCCTCATCCGGCTGCGGATCAATATCACTTCCCATTGATGCTTGCATGGCCGTAATCTGTGCTTCGGTGCGGCGTAGTATAAATATGGGTTTGCTTTGCCATTCAATCGTTTTGGCTTCACTAGATTGGATCTGGCTAATATCGACCTCAAGGATGGATTTAGCAACAATATCAGCAGAAGGATTCATGCTACTAATAAAAGGCCAAGCCGCAGCGGCGATACCTACACCTGCGACGGCACCCGTCGCTTTTTCGAGGAAGTGGCGGCGACCAGGTTCTGCAGGTACGTCCGTTTTTTTATCCGATGTCGTCATTGGAAAAACCTCATAAATTAGCAAACAAGCCTCTAAAATTCACTTTAATGTATCTAAAAAACTATAGAAATAGTGACCTATCGATCGATTCAAGCATGACTGCCATGGCGGCACCAAATACAGCCACAATCCACATGGTCACAGCTGGCATCTTTACGCCGACTTTCATAGCAGACTTTGGCCCAGGGCAACAACCAGTGTTTGACACGCGATGGTTGGTACATGGCACCAATGACCTGACGAGTATCTTTATTGTGGGTCCAATATCGCAAGAACCAGCGATACCCATAGTTTCCCAACATACTATAGAAGACCCGATTGACCACAGAGGCTTGCATTTGAGGTGCGATCTGCTGTTGCCAACGTCGATGGTAGTCGTCATCATTCTCCATCAAGCTGCGCGCCGCCAGGACACCCGAGCCCATTGCCAAACGTATCCCAAACCCCCACAGCGTATCCTGAAAACCCGCTTGCTCGCCTACCGCCAAGTGGGTGCCGGAAGACGCCGTTTGTGGAATCCGAAAGTTACCCGCTCCCCCATGAGGTGTCGCATTGACCATCTCCAATCCGACTAAGCGGCGAAAAGCGGCAACCGTACGTTCAACATAGCGTTTTTCTTGTTTGAAACCAGAAAACATACAACTCTTGACCGTACCACGCCCCTGCATGATGAGTAAATAAGCATACCCTTGTGGTGCTAATGCGTTATCACAGATAACCCAAAAACCATCGTCCATCGGTGTATCAAAGTGATAACCCACCGCAATGGCATCGGCAGTTTTCGGTCCCGTGGCAAGAATACCCGGCCCCTCTAAACGGTCAAGCCGACTATTGAAACGCACCTCAACCCCCAATGCTTGCGCCTGCCTAAGCAATGCGCTGTCTAATGAAGCAGGCCCAGGGCCACGCTCCACCATATAAAATAGCGGGATCTCACTGCGTGCAGCATAACGCCTCCCCCAAGCATCGAAGGCTACACCCTGCTTGAACGGTTGCGCCTTGAAATCCACTGGCATAGCCCAGTCGCGCATTCGATCAAGCGCATCTTGCTCGGTGGTCCAGTTCTCCAGCCCTTGAAAATCACCTTGAAATCGATACCCCACCTCCCCCTGCGCTTCATGAACAATCACGTGCCGGCCCGCACGTGCTAAGGTAATGGCTGCAGCCAACCCCGCTGGCCCTGCCCCCGCAATAGTTATTGTTTCACTCATTGTTTTACCTCAATAAGCTATTATTTATTTGTGATCATTTTTATCCACTGAACCGTGACCACCGTGACCAAAGAAGTGCATCCCCACACATACAAAGATAAAGATTAACCAATACCAGTTTTCTGACAACCATTGCATCACTCTTCCCTTCATTCATCATAATGTTATGGTATTAATCGCGGGTCATATCAATATGTCCGCAAGGGCACTCTTGAGCACAAATACCACAGCCCTTACAATAATCGTAATCAATGCTATATTTATCAGCGTGCTTGATAACAGCCGCATCGGGGCAAAAATGCCAGCAATTATCACATTCGAAACAAACCCCGCAACTTAAACAGCGTCCCGCCTCAAAGAGTGCATCATCAGTAGATAAACTGGGCACTGATGTTTGAAAATCCAAAGCTTGGTTTTCACTAACGGCTTCACGGCGGGTTAGTTTTGGATAATAATTAATATTTAAATCTTTAAAGGTAATTTCAGCTTTTTGGTGGTGTTCATCAAATGATGTTGTGTTACCGAGAAAAGCGAT
>Ga0316205_10000179_pt1 | contig 135536 bp, 125 predicted proteins | sample 3monthpyrite_MG_FD_204941 | JGI IMG/M metagenome (GOLD analysis project Ga0316205, IMG submission 204941) | Microbial mat bacterial communities from mineral coupon in-situ incubated in ocean water Damariscotta River, Maine, United States -... | ecosystem: Environmental > Aquatic > Marine >...
CGACGGTGGCAAAATAACTGCCACTATTCTATCTCATGGTCGTCATAAGAAAGTTGAGATCATGAAGTTCCACCGTCGTAAACATCATCAGAAACGCACAGGTCATCGTCAGTCTTATACTGAGATTCTAGTAACCGCTATTAACGGTTAACCTGTCACTAATTTTTAGGATACTAAAATGGCACATAAGAAAGCCGCCGGTAGTACTCGTAATGGCCGCGAGTCGGAAAGCAAACGCTTAGGCGTTAAAATGTATGGTGGTCAGTCTGTACTAGCTGGCAACATTATCGTTCGTCAACGTGGCACTAAATTCCACCCAGGCGACAACGTAGGCATTGGCCGTGATCACACTCTTTTTGCTAAGGCAGAAGGCAAGATTGTATTTGCGATCAAAGGCGAAAAAAATCGTAGAACTGTGAGCGTTGTTCCTGCATAGGACGCCTCGTTTAGTTCGATTTAAAAAAGCCTCGTCTATGACGGGGCTTTTTTATTGCACCACATAACAACCAGACAACAACTGAATAGAGACAGATCGGCATGAAATTGTTAAATTACAGTTTTTCGATGTCATCTAATCACCTTGCGACACACGCCTTAAGGGGTTTATAAATAATGCGTTTTGTAGATGAAACCAAAATCAGAGTGATTGCCGGCGACGGCGGCAATGGCGTGGTCAGCTTCAGGCGCGAAAAATTTATTCCTCGCGGCGGCCCCGATGGCGGTGATGGCGGCGACGGTGGTAGCGTATTTTTAGTCGGCAGCCACGATTTAAACACGCTCTCTGACTTTAGAACTGTGAGAACCTACACTGCGCAGCAGGGCACCAAGGGCTCTGGCGGCAACAGGGTAGGCAAAAAAGGCGACAGCCTCTACGTCCTCGTGCCCAATGGAACCCTGGTCTACGACGAAAACACCGGCGAATTGATTGGCGATATTACCGAACATGGGCAGGAGCTATTGGTCGCCCAGGGCGGCTTCCACGGTCTGGGCAACACCCGCTATAAAAGCTCTGTAAACCGTACGCCCCGCCAATGCTCAGAAGGCAGTGCTGGAGAGCGCCGTGAGCTGCGCCTTGAGCTAAAAGTATTGGCTGACGTCGGCCTGCTAGGCTTACCCAATGCGGGCAAATCGACCCTTATTCGCGCGGTATCCCATGCACGGCCCAAGGTCGCAGACTACCCGTTTACTACGCTGCACCCTAACCTTGGCGTGGTTGATGTTGATGCACAGCGCAGCTTTGTTATTGCTGATATCCCTGGGCTAATTGAAGGCGCCGCGGAAGGTGCCGGCCTGGGTATTCAGTTTTTAAAACACCTCAGCCGTACCCGGGTATTACTGCATGTCCTCGACATTGCGCCTTATGATCAGGTTGACCCGGTTATAAGCGCTAAAAAAATTCTGCATGAGCTAGAAAAGTACAACCCTGCCATGCTGGACGAACCTCGCTGGCTGGTTTTAAATAAAACCGACCTTATGACCGAAGACGAAGCCAATGCGGTATGTGATGATATTGTGGCACGCATGAACTGGACGGGGCCGTGCTTTAGAGTATCTGCCGTAAACAAGTCTGGTACTCAAGCTTTAGTATTTGCCATTATGAATTATCTGGAAGAACAGAAAGAACTTTCACATGAAAACACGTCAACAGCTGGCTGAGTCAAAACGCTGGGTTATTAAAATTGGCAGCTCATTGGTCACCGACGACGGTCGAGGGCTAGATGTCAGCGCCATAAAAAGCTGGACTGAGCAAATTGCCCAGTTACGCACACAAGGCAAAGAAATACTTCTGGTCTCTTCAGGCGCCGTGGCTGAAGGCATGGTGCGTCTAGGCTGGAATACTCGCCCAAACGCGCTACACGAGCTGCAAGCGGCAGCGGCTGTTGGACAAATGGGACTTGTGCAAACGTATGAGTCCTGCTTCAAGCAGCATGATATTTTGAGTGCGCAAATTCTCCTCACTCACGATGACCTCTCCGATCGTAAACGCTATCTAAATGCACGCACCACATTGCGCTCATTACTCGATCTGGGCGTTATCCCCATCATTAACGAGAATGACACCGTCGCCACCGATGAAATTCGCTTTGGTGATAATGACACGCTGGCTGCATTAGTCGCCAACCTGGTTGAAGCCGATACCTTAATCATTCTCACTGATCAACAAGGCCTGTACACCGCAGACCCTCGTAAAAACCCAGATGCTGAACTGGTTACCACTGGCCAGGCTAATGACATGCGCCTACACAAAATGGCAAGCAGCTCCGGCGGCTCCCTGGGGCGCGGCGGCATGAGCACCAAACTTAGTGCAGCTCAGCGCGCTGCGCGGTCAGGCACCGCTACATTAATTACCAGCGGGCGCAACCCTGGCGCCTTGCTCGCAGCCGCCAATGCAGAGCCGCATGGCACACTGTTATTGCCTGATACAGAGCCTATGGCAGCACGCAAACAATGGCTGGCGGGACACCTTAAGGTCAGTGGAAAACTGCTACTGGATGAAGGCGCCAGCAAAGTACTACGTGAATCAGGCAAAAGTCTGCTGCCTGTGGGCGTTACATCTGTAACGGGTAACTTTATTCGTGGAGAAATGGTCTCTTGCATTAGCCATAGCGGTGAGGAAATCGCTAGAGGACTGACCAATTACAACGCCATTGAAGCAGCCAAAATTTGCGGGAAAAGCTCGTCTGACATCGAGACCACGCTTGGCTACGTTGATGAGCCCGAATTGATTCACCGAGACAACCTGGTTCTGGTTTAAAGCGGCCAACTATTTTCAGGCATAAAAAAACCGACCCAGATTACTCCAGGCCGGTTTTTTTATGCAAATGATAGAAGCTAAAAGCTTATACCATTGCGCGAATACGCGAATTTAAGCGGCTCTTATGACGAGCTGCCTTATTTGCGTGTACCAGACCTTTACTACACATACTGTCGATAACAGGTATAGCTGCTTTGTATGCTGCTTCCGCGGTGGCTTTATCACCTGCGTCAATTGCATACACCACTTTCTTAACGAAAGTACGGTACATAGAGCTCATACCAACGTTACGAGTACGCCGTTTCACGGCCTGACGGGCGCGTTTTTTTGCTTGAGGTGAGTTAGCCAAAGTAATCTTTCCTAAAAAATAGTAAATGATAAACAAATATTTACAGGGAGCAGATTTTTTCAGTTCGGCAGAGTTTTGTCAAGCATATTCAACTATCTTATGCATATAACAGACTAAAATATTAAAAATAGGGTAATATCTCTGCACATAAGCCGCACTAACGAATAACAATAAAAATATGGAAGAAAAAAACGACTTTAAGGTAAATTTGGGCGACCCAATACAGTTGCAATATTTACCTGAAGATAATCGCGAGCGCTTAACCGCTAAAATAATTGGCCATGCGCCCGGCAAAAGCTTAATTATTAGCGCACCTCGCCTCAACGGCAAGCTGCCGTTTTTAAAAGAAAGCCAGCCCTTCATAGTACGCATGCTACAGGGCAATAATGTGTGCGGCTTTGAGTCAGCGGTTATAAAATCTTACAGCGTCCCCTATCCACATGTTCACTTACGCCACCCTGCAAACTTTGAACGCATTACTGTTCGTGGCTCGCGCCGTGTTGAAACTGAACTTATTGTTTCGGTTAAACCTGCTAACAAACCTGATGAAAGCATTTCGGTTTCAATGCTTAATACGAGTGCCACTGGCGCACTACTTCAACTTAAAGCAGAGCTAGGCGACCTGGGTGACGAGCTAAGCGTTTCCATTGAGCTGGAAATAGTCAACATCACCAAGTATCTGCGCATTAAGGCCATTATCCGCAACGTCTCTACTCCGAACGACCGAGATGATGGTGACCCCCTGTTTAAATACGGCATACAGTTTGTCGAGTTAAACCCAGAACAGACTCTACTCATTAACGCATACGTATATGAACAAATTGTTCAGCAAATGGACGAGGGTTAGATATTTGCAAAATATGACGCCATTTAAACCCCTCTATGTTATTTAAATCCACTGCCGTCGTGAGTGCAATGACACTCATATCTCGCATACTAGGCCTGGCTCGCGATATTATTCTTGCCAATCTATTTGGCGCAAGTGGCGGCACCGATGCTTTTTTCGTTGCCTTTAAAATTCCCAATTTTATGCGCCGTTTGTTTGCCGAAGGCGCTTTTTCTCAGGCCTTTGTGCCCGTATTTTCCGAATATAAGGAAACCCGTAGCTTTAATGAATTAAAAGACCTGATTAATCATGTGGCCGGTACATTGGGTGGCTTTCTGCTCCTTCTCAGTATTTTCGGCTCACTGGCCGCACCATTACTGGTCTATATATTTGCCCCTGGTTTTACGGATGAGGGCCGCTTCCAGCTCACTGCCGATATGCTTGCAATCACCTTTCCCTATATCTTCTTTATCGCTCTCACCGCTTTTGCCGGTGGCATACTCAACAGCTTTAGCAAGTTTGCAGTACCCGCTTTTACTCCGGTATTACTCAATCTTTGCCTAATTAGCGCGGCCGTCTGGGGTGCTGATTATTTTCAACAACCCATTATGGCTCTGGCCTGGGGCGTTGCAGCAGCGGGTTTATTGCAGCTGTTGTTCCAACTGCCTTTTCTATTGCAGCTCAAATTATTACCCAGACCCAAATTCAAGGCCGCTCACGCCGGTGTTAAGCAAATTCAGAAATTGATGCTGCCAGCCATTATCGGCTCTTCTGTCGCGCAAATTAACTTATTACTGGATACTATCATTGCCTCGTTTTTAGTCACTGGCAGTGTATCCTGGCTATATTACTCCGACAGATTAGTTGAGTTCCCACTGGGCGTCTTTGGCATTGCCCTGGCCACCGTTATTTTACCCAGCCTTTCCAGGCAACACGCGCAGCAATCCACCGAGCAATTTAAGCAAACATTAGACTGGGCACTTAAGCTCACCTCTTTAATTGCTATCCCGGCGGCTCTAGGCCTGCTATTACTTGCCTCTCCTCTACTAACTACTTTATTTGGTTATGGCGAATTTTCACAAAGTGACACACACATGTCATCGCTCAGCCTAATGGCCTACGCACTGGGCTTGCCCGCCTTTATTTACATCAAGGTATTAGCCCCCGGCTACTACGCTCGTCAGGACACCAGAACACCCATGCGCATAGGCATAAAAGCGATGATTGCCAATATGTTTCTTAATCTGCTTTTTGTTGTGCCACTGGTAATGATGCAATTTGAAGGCCCGCATACAGGCCTGGCGCTCGCCACAACGGCCTCTGCCTATATGAATGCCTTTATGCTCTACCAAGGGCTCAAGCATCAGGGCATTTACCAACGACAAAGCGGCTGGGGCAAACTCTGGATACAAATAATTATCGCCAATGCCGCGATGGCTGCATTTTTATTCATTTTTTCACCTAATAGCGAAACCTGGTTCAACTGGAGCCTGTTCGAACGCGCGCCTTATTTACTCGGTTTTGTTTGTGCCGCAATGAGCATTTATGCCTGTAGTTTGTTGCTTTTGGGCTTTCGCCCCAGACACCTCAAACACAATATCTCAAACCACTAATCCCAATTTAAGTTTATGTCCTTAGCAAATACACTCAAAGCCCCACACGCGGGGCTTTATCAGGTATAATTCCTGACTTTTTAATGCGGATCATTTTTCTTCCATGCAATTAATTAGCGGCCTACACAATCTGCGTGAGCAACATCAGGGTTGCGCGCTCACCATTGGCAACTTTGACGGTGTGCACCTGGGCCATTTACAGATACTCAACACGCTGAAACAAGCGGCTGATGATAGAAATTTGAGTTCATGTATTATGAGCTTTGAGCCTTTGCCGGAAGAATACTTTAGTAAAGAAAAGGCACCTGCACGACTGTATCGTTTAAGAGAAAAATGGTGCGCCCTTGAAAGCACGCATATCGATTATTTTTTATGCTGTAAATTTAACCATTCATTAGCCAATTTATCTGCCCGTGAATTTATAGAAAAAATTCTACTGGAAAAATTGCAGGTAAAATATTTATTAGTGGGCGATGATTTTCGCTTTGGCAATAAACGCTGTGGCGATTTTGAAATGCTACAACAGGCTGGCAAAAAATACGCTTTTGAAGTGTACAACACCGAAAGCCTTTGCCTGGATGAAAAGCGCGTCAGCAGCACGCGCATCCGCGAGGCACTGCAAGACGACAGACTCGACGATGCCGCAAAACTGATGAATCGACCATATCAAATATGTGGTCGCATTGCGCATGGTGACAAACGCGGCCGGACCATTGGCTTTCCAACCGCCAATATAAAACTACACCGCCATGCCACAGCAGTACATGGCGTTTATGCAGTTCATATGACAAGCGCCGATAATTTATCAGTGAACGGCGTAGCAAACGTGGGCAAACGCCCAACAGTAGATGGTCATAATTTACAACTGGAAGTGCATTTGTTTGATTTCAACGCCGACCTTTATGGGCAGCTGGTTTGTGTTGAATTCAAATATAAAATACGCGACGAAAAACGCTTTGATTCTTTTGAACAACTAAAAGAACAAATCATTAAAGATAGCGAAAAAGCAAAGAAATATTTTTCGCAAAACTAATTAACAATACATTTAAATTGAGTTGAAAACAAAGTGACCGATTATAAAGACACGCTTAATCTTCCTGACACCGATTTCCCTATGCGTGGAAACCTGGCGCAACGCGAACCTAAAATGCTACAAGAGTGGCAAGAAAAAAATCTTTACCAAAAAATTCGCGAAACCAGTAAAGGTCGCCCAAAATTCATTTTGCATGATGGGCCCCCTTATGCAAATGGCAATATTCATATTGGGCATGCCGTAAATAAAGTATTAAAAGACATCATCATCAAAAGCCGCACGCTCGATGGCTTTGATGCACCGTTTATTCCAGGATGGGATTGTCATGGCTTACCGATTGAATTAAACGTTGAAAAGAAAGTAGGTAAGCCAGGTAAAAAAGTTGACGCTAAAACGTTCCGCGACAAGTGCCGCGAATACGCACAAACACAAGTTAATGGTCAGCGTGATGATTTTATTCGTTTAGGTGTTTTAGGTGACTGGGAAAATCCTTACCTAACTATGGACTACGATGTTGAAGCCAATATTGTTCGCGCGCTTGGAAAAATAATTGATAAAGGCCATTTACATAAAGGCAGCAAACCCGTTCATTGGTGCTTAGATTGCGGCTCCGCATTAGCAGAGGCGGAAGTTGAGCATGAAGATAAAACATCACCGGCTATTGACGTTATTTTTAAAGCTGTAGATGCAAATGCATTTTTTGAGGCCTGCGGTGCAGAAAAAAATGATCTGCCCGTTGCAACCGTTATCTGGACAACCACCCCCTGGACACTGCCTGCCAATATGGCGGTTTCACTTCACCCGGATTTCGAATACGTTTTAGTTAAAGCCGACACACCGATTGGCTCTATCAACTTGCTACTTGCCGATGCATTACACGAAGATGCATTAGAACGCTATGATACTGAAAAGTTTTCTGTGATTGGCCACTGCACGGGAAGCGCATTAGAAAATCAACTATTACAACATCCGTTTTATACGCGGCAAGTTCCCGTTATTTTAGGCGATCATGTAACAACTGAAGCCGGCACTGGCGCAGTGCATACCGCACCGGGTCATGGCCAGGACGACTATATCGTTGGTAATAAATACGGCTTAGAGGTTTATAATCCAGTTGGCAGTAACGGCGTATTTTTGCCCGACACAGAATTATTTGCGGGCTTACATGTAAACAAGGCCAACGATGAAATTTTAAAAGTGCTAGAAGAAAACAAAGTACTGTTAAAACATCGCAAGTTAAAACACAGCTATCCACATTGCTGGCGTCATAAAACACCTATTATATTCCGCGCCACTCCACAGTGGTTTATCAGCATGAAGCAAAATGGTTTAGTTGATAGCGCGATGAAAGCCATCGAAGAAACCAAATGGATGCCCGAGTGGGGCAAGGCACGTATTGAAGGCATGGTTAGTAATCGTCCTGACTGGTGCATTTCTCGTCAACGCACCTGGGGCGTGCCCATTGCTTTATTTGTGCATAAAGAAACCGGCGAGCTGCACCCTAACACACAAGAGTTAATCGAAACCGTTGCTCAGCTAATTGAAAAAGACGGTGTTGATGCCTGGTTCTCATTAGAAGCAGAAAGCGTTCTGGGTGATGATGCTGCCAACTATGACAAGGTAAGCGACACACTCGATGTCTGGTTTGACTCAGGTGTAACACATGCCTCCGTTTTAGAACAGCGCGAAGAATTAGGTGTACCTGCCGATTTATATTTAGAAGGCTCAGATCAACACCGCGGCTGGTTCCAGTCTTCATTGTTAACATCGGTCGCCATTAGAGACAAAGCACCTTACAAAAGCGTATTAACGCATGGCTTTACAGTCGATGCTGATGGCAAAAAAATGTCCAAGTCAGTGGGCAATGTTGTACAGCCACAAAAAATATTCAACTCCCTGGGTGCCGATATATTACGCCTGTGGGTTGCTTCTGCCGACTACAGCGCAGAAATGAGCGTTTCCGATGAAATACTTAAACGCACCGCCGACTCATATCGTCGTATTCGTAATACTTCGAGATTTTTATTAGCCAATTTAAACGGCTTCAATCCCGCAAGCGACATGCTTGCAGAAAAAGATATGTTGGCACTTGATCGTTGGGCCGTTGCTAAAACACTGCATTTGCAAAACGATATTATTGAGGCCTATAAAGAATATAACTTCCATATTATTTACCAGAAGTTACATAATTTCTGCGCAGTCGATATGGGCAGTTTCTATCTCGATGTGATAAAGGATCGCCAGTACACCACACATAAAGACAGTGTTGCCCGACGCTCTGCGCAAACGGCTATTTATCATATTATAGAAGCAATGACCCGCTGGTTAGCGCCTATTTTAAGCTTCACCGCTGACGAAATCTGGCAATCCATTCCAGGCCAACATGGCGACTCTGTATTACTTGAAACATGGTACGGCAAACTATTTGATTTAAATGCCGATGAAACAATGAACTTTGATTTTTGGGCGCTGATCCATGAAATGCGCACTTTTGTAAGCAAGCAATTAGAGCAAATTCGTAAAGACGGGAAAATTGGTTCATCGCTTGATGCAGAAGTAAAACTCTATTGTGGTAAAAACAGCTTCAAAGCACTTTCATCATTAGAAGATGAACTACGTTTTGTTTTAATTACATCTTATGCAACCGTTCACCCCATTGAAGATGCGCCTGAATCTTGTGAATCACACGTTTTGGAAAGTGGTGAAAATATTGGCATAAGCGTAGAAAAATCTGTACACCAAAAATGCAGTCGCTGCTGGCACTTACGCGAAGATGTAGGTTCACACGCCCAGCACCCAGAACTGTGTGGTCGCTGCATTGATAATGTAGATGGCGAAGGTGAAACAAGACATCATGCCTAATAGCGAGACTGAAGTGACCATTGGCATTAAGCATTGGGGCTGGATTACAGTATTGATAATAATACTTGATCAGGCCTCCAAATTATTAGCAGACCATTTTTTGCAATACCATCAGCCTGTTGCAATTATGCCACTATTCAACTTCACCTTAATGTATAACAAAGGCGCTGCGTTTAGTTTTCTTGCCAATGCAGGCGGTTGGCAACGCTGGTTTTTCTTATTGTTAACCAGTGCGGTGAGTATTTTTATATACCGCTGGTTACGTAAGTTAAAGCCACATCAAATTTTGCAGTATGTTGCGTTGGCATTAATCTTAGGTGGCGCCATTGGAAATCTAATCGACCGTGCCCTATATGGATATGTAATCGACTTTCTTGATGTATATTTCGACAATCATCACTTTCCTGCCTTTAATATTGCTGACTCAGCCATTACAGTTGGCGCCATATTATTAATTATAGACACCCTAAAGAACCCACATGAAAAAAGTTAATACAGACAGTTCACTTATGCTGCTTTTTAAAATGCAACTGGAAGATGGCACTGAAGTTGAATCTAACTTTAATGACGAACCATTTGAATTTAAAATTGGCGATGGCAGCTTAACCATGGGCATGGAAGATGCGCTAATTGACAAAGCGATTGGCGAAACGGTTTCGGTTATTTTAAGTCCAGAAATGGCGTTTGGTTTGCCTGATGAAAACAACATCCACTCAATGCCCGTTGCCGATTTTCCAAAAGACATGCCCCCAGAAGAAAACCAGGTAATTGCTTTTGATGGCCCTGATGATAGCGAAATCATGGGGACTATTATTGCGATTAAAGGCGACGAAGTAGAAGTAGACTTCAGTCACCCACTGGCTGGACGCACTATTAATTTTACTGCAAAAATAACTGATATATTTTAGTCTTATGAAAATACAGCTTGCTAATCCCCGTGGATTTTGTGCTGGCGTTGATCGCGCCATAGAAATAGTTGAGCGTGCCTTAGATATTTTTGGCGCGCCCATTTATGTGCGCCATGAAGTGGTACATAACACCTTTGTTGTAAATGATTTAAAACAAAAAGGCGCCGTGTTTGTTGAAGAACTCAATGAAATTCCTGATGATGCCACCGTTATTTTTAGCGCCCATGGTGTTTCGCAAGCCATTCAAAAAGAAGCTAGAGACCGTCAACTAAAAATATTTGATGCGACCTGCCCATTAGTCACGAAAGTTCATTTGGAGGTCGCGCGGTATGCAAAAAATAACACTAATGTGATTCTGATTGGACATGCCGGTCACCCCGAAGTGGATGGCACTATGGGGCAATTTGAAAGCAACAATGCACAAATGCTATTAGTGGAAGATGTTAAAGATGTTAGCACTTTACAGATAAACAGTGATGTCGAACTGGCCTACGTCACTCAAACGACCTTGTCGGTTGATGACACCCAGGAGGTAATCAACGCATTACGCATTAGGTTTCCGCAAATACAAGGGCCGCGCAAAGACGATATTTGTTACGCCACACAAAATCGCCAGGATGCTATTAATGCGCTTTCAAAATCCTGTGACATTATTATTGTTGTTGGCTCACCCAATAGCTCTAACTCTAATCGTCTAAAGGAATTAGCCACAAAAAATAATGTAACTGCCTATTTAGTCGATAATGCAAGCGAACTACATAAGGACTGGTTTGATAACGCGAAAAATATCGGCGTAAGCGCGGGCGCCTCAGCACCGGAATTACTCGTAGAAGAAGTGATTTCAACGATTCAAAAATGGTTTGGGGCCGAACTATCTAGCGATAGCGGCCCCAAAGAAAGTATTGTGTTTCAGCTGCCTAAAGAACTCAGGTAGCGGCAAATTAATTTATTAACGCCAGCAAATTTCAGCGGTTCTGGTGCTGTCCGCTACTGGATTAACCATACCTTCTCTACCAAAGTTATCCAGGGTTAGATCACCACAATCTGTATCTGCATTGCTAGTTTGTTTTTCGCAGGTAATTAAAAAGCTATTCTGGAAATTAGCCGTAGTTCCCGCCGCGATCTTATATGTATAGTTTGAATTTTCTGAAGTATCGCTATAGTTAATTGCTGTGGCGGGATTTCCACCACCAAAAGCTGCTTCATACGTACCGTTGAGCTGATGAAATTTCTCCAGCTCTAATGCAATTTCATATAATGGTTTTTTACACTCATCACCACGAACTGTTCTAACTTGATACGTTTGAAATGCGGGCAAAGCGATTGCACTTAACACCCCCACAATTGCCACCACTATCATTAGCTCAACTAATGTAAAACCTGACTGTTTTCTCATAATATAACCTACTTTTTTACGGTACATTGGTTACTGTACATTACGTTACTGTTTATTACATAGGGTGACTGGATTTAATCCAAATCCTGGTCGCCATTGGGCTTGTAAAATATCGTTTGCTTTTGTCATAATCAAATGCAATTGCTAAGCCTTCTTTTAAGGCTGTAGCATCTGTTTTTTTGCCTTTAGTATCATAAATAATTGTTGTCGAGTTATACGCAATCGTTGCACCATTAATGGTTATAACTTTCTTTTTAGTGTCTATCTTTTGCATTAAAGACATGGCACCCGCTGACTCGGCATTTATGTTTCCCGCCACTACGTTACCCTGGCTCAAAAATAGAACCAGCATTAACGTAATGAGCGAAAATTGAGTTTTTTTAGCTTTCATAAAACAACCTTACTACCTTAATTGACGCCATGATTGCCGTCTTGTTTTCGCATTTTCAACAGACTCTCGCACTACATCTATATTACCACTGGTACCACTGAAGTATTTACGCTCTAACCCATCCGGTGAATTCAAAATGCCCGGTGTCGCCACTATACCTTCTTTAGAGCGCGTGCCCGAGACGATAGTATCGACACTCGCTATATCAAGCAGGTCGTTCGCATCAATAATTCCATCTCCGTTCACATCAAATGGTGAGCTCTTTAAACGGCTGCCAGAATTTGCATCCATTTCCATAATCCAGCTTGATCCACCATAGCCACATGGATCATTATCGGGCACTGTAGTAACAAATATTATTCTATTACCTCTAATGACCGATTGTCTTACTACTTGCTCTCCATATTCAGTGCCACCGCTATAACGCAAGTCAAGAAACCAACCTTTATCTGTAGCCCAGTCAATTTTATAATCACTATTTTCATCCGATGTGGTAATTCGCCAATCTGTAATTCCATCGGCAACAGGGTTACCTTCCAGATCAACATTATCAATTTCATTAAGAATTTCATGCTCTAGCATTTGCGACCTTACATATTGAGTACCTGTATTATCATCCCACACACTATAGAACGATTGTATCTGGCTGCTTGATGATGTTACGCCATCATCCGCTTCAAAATATTTACCCGTACCAATCATAACCAACGTTTGTTTATCCGCAGTTGGATGAAGTTTCACTGATACACCCGAGGTTATGGGCTGTGCAACACCAGAACCATCAACCGCTTTAAAGAAAGGCTTAGGAGCTGCACCTGTTTTATAAGCAAAGTCCCATGATGTCGCACTCGCTCCATCCACGTCCACTTTCCATACATTACCGAACAAATCACCGGCATATAAAAAATCTGCTTTTAAATCACCATCTATATCAATAGGTGTAACAGTTGAAACACCGTTGGGCCTATCGCTAGCAGGGTTTAGAGGATCATCTGCCCAGCCAACACCTGTATCAAACTTTTTAATCAAGGCGCCGGTAAAGGCATTAACCACATAAATAACACCATTACCGGTGGTGCTTGCATTGCCATCGGCTTCTGTATTGTTATACCCATTACCAAAAATAACCGCCCACTCACCATTATTCATTTTTGCATAGCTAACGTCGCCCATGGTGTACCCAAGGTCTGCATCGTCTGTATCATCAAAGTCCCATAAAAAATTAGCCCCGCTAATTGAATCTGGATTAGTTACATCAAGTGTAAACACCATCTGCCCACCTTCTGCTGTTGGTGTTGTAAGCAATGTTTTCCATGAACCGCTAAAGGCATCAAATGCAACGGGTGAGCCATTGACATAATTCTCATGCTCTTTTTTATAATTGGCCGAGGTTAATGCATTTAGCCTATTCACTAACTTACCGGGTATATAGGCGAACTCTTCATTGCCATCGCTGGCAGCAAAAGCGTGCAACATGCCGTCATTTGCACCTACATACACCATTTTAGTTCTATCTTTTTTCGCCTCCCTGAACTCGCTATATTTACTGCTCTCAAATGAATCGGGATACAAGAACTCAGGCCGTCCCACAAACTCAGGTGATGATGCAATGATATCACCCAGCTTTTTAACGCCATACGTACCAACCGCTCTGTCCCTAAATCCATCATCATAAGCAAATGCACTTTTTCCACGCACCCAGTCAAGCCTATCCTGCCCTCTGCTTGCGGCTTCTAGAACCGCGGTATCTGGGTGTGTACGCAAACTGGTTTGCTGGGTTACACCCAGATCTGATAGCGATGCAAATAATACCGCATCACCTGTATCGGTATTTTTTGTGTAGATAGTACGCGCGGTATATACCTTTGATTCAAGCTCTTCGCCTGCACTCCACTCTAAGCCACAAACTTGTCCAATCGTTTTACCGCTACAGGTAGCTGGATCATTTGTATCATCCCCATCGCCATCTTTAATGGGGATAGATTCAAGGTCACCAGACCAATCAATGCTATTAAATTTAGCTTGATAAACCCGCGTATTGGTATTCAAAGTACCTGAGTTAAGTGCCACTGCTGAAGCTGAACCTACTCGACCCGCAATATTGGTGATTGCAGCGATTAATTTTTCCACTACCTCTTCTGGGGTTGACGCCGCCGCATAGGTTCCATTGGTATTCCATGCCATATGCCATAGGTCATCAATTTTATCTGCACAGCCACTGCATGCAGTTGGGTCACCCCAATCGCCGGATTTAACCGGTGTACCGTCACCCGGCCATGCCGTGCCATTCGCATCTGCATTTGGCCAGCCGTCGGCATCGGTATCGCTCATATTACCTTCAACACCAAATGCCACGGTAAAACTCACCAAATGTTGCCATGTACGGCCATCACCATCGGCATCTAAGTCAGCTTCAGAGCCTGCATCAGGTATCACATTATCTTCAAGGTTCGGATCTAAATCGTTCTTATAATATTTGTACGCAATATCTGCCCCAGCATTAAATACGCCATCACCATCAACGTCACCATAACTATTGGTTGAATCATTCCAGTAACCATCGGTAAACACAATCTGGAAATTTTTCTGACAAGAATGCTTAATAGGGCTAGGTTTTGAGGTATATGGGGCACTGAAATAATCACCTACACTGTCTAAGCCACCCGCAAGAAAAGTACCAATACCTTCCTGCTTATCTCTATACATATCATCTTTTAAATTAAGATTATGCGCCGCCACATTGGAAACAGAGACATCAGGTACTTCTATAAATAAACTTCCCTGACCCTTAAATTTTGTCACACCGTATCTAAATTTAGGCTGTGCATCAATAACCTGTGTAATCGCACTTTTCGCGGTATACATACGACGACGGGAATATTGATACCAGGTAGCAATATTGGTTTGTGCCTGTGCGATGGTGCGGCAGCCAACGCCACCGACTGCATCAATTACCGGCGTTGCGCCCTGTGCATGCACAGCCTTAACCGCAGCCGCTGAGCCCAATATGTCATAACACGCAGCTGTATTTGCCAATGTACCCAATACCTGAGTGGTTTCATTCAAACCAGGACTTGCACCGGCAGATGTTTGAGGATCGTACGTAATTCTAGAAACAGCCACACTGCTAATGCCCACACTAAAACGAATGTGCGTATCCCACAAATCAACTAATTTATTGGGTGCTGCTGCTGCGCCTGCGGCCACACCCGTTTCATTAAAATTATCGCCTCTAAAGGGACGTGCGCCGCTAAAGCCTGAGTCATCAATCCACACATCATACTTAAAAGCACCATTCTCAGTATCGCCATCGGTGGCTAAGTCGCGTGTTTGGTTAGAGCAGGTACCACAAACTTTAGGATTATTCAGTGCCGCTCGATAATTGCCATCGGTGCATGTTTCACCTGCACTTCCGCAAGGTCCGTTCCATGGTTTGTAATTCACATCTGGATTAAAAAAAGTCACATTAACGCCGTGCGTTCTAAAACGCCAATCAAGTGAGGCAGGTTTATTAGAATTGCAGCTCTCCATGGTTCTAGAACATGTATTACCGTAGGAATTTGCATTATTAAACATATAGCGTCTAGCACCCCACGAACCTCCGCCAGTAGTGTAAATCCCGCCATCACTGACTATCGGAATGCCATAATTAAAACTACTAAAACTACCATCACGCCATATATCTGTGTCGTATGCGACTTGCCCCCAATACTTATTACTTAACAACTCCCAATCCATTGAACCGGAGTCATCAATTAAAAAGAACACATTGGGCTGAACCGCTGAGCCTAAGAACAGAGGCGTATTGCTAATACTCAACTCATTAGCTGCATGCACCGGTGCCACGCCTGATAAAAAAATTGTGACCGATAATAAAGACGCTTGAATAAACTTGGCGAACATTAGTCCTACTCCTACCTATCTCAGGCGCTTTGCAAAAGTTGTTTGTAATAACACATGGGTATTTTGATCCATGCCCACACTAAACGCAGTGATTCTAAAAAAATCGATCCCCGTTTTAGCACGACTTGCAATTGAAACATCACCTCCACCGTCATCAACCGTGCCGACTCTTTCTACAATAAATCTGGGTATTAACGCACAACCTACTTGGTTGTCGGTATCGGTTAAGTTAATACCAGACCATCCATTATCTATCCACCAACTTAAATCCTTCGCATATATATCCTGGATAGCAGGCGCTTTATGTGACCATACTTGAAACAATGACTGGTCGGGGATTGTTGTTACTTCATCCGGTAGCGCACTCATTTCGTCATTCAACCAAATTTCGCCTGCCCTAAGTGCTGCTTCTGCACACTGAAAGGCATTGCCGCGACTTTGCATGTTTTTATGAATATTCACATCCATCATATTGCTGCGCAGGGTGGCAACACCTAATACAGTAAGAATGGCCATCAGCACCAGCGATGTGACCAATACGGCACCCTTCTGAAGCTTCATATTATTATGCTTATTAAAATACATGTTATCAGCGGCCCTATTATGTTCGCTTGCCTAAGGTACGATTTCTTAAATTAACCGTCGCGGTATAAATTAAGCGCGCATATTTATCTGTTGGGGTATAGGAATACACGGTTGTTCCGGGGAGGCTGTAGGTTTTAGTAACATCCTGTTCATAAACCTCTTCTTTGGAACGCATAATAAAACTGAGGCGTACAGCTACCACGTTTGCCCAGCCAGCAGCACTTGCCGCCACCCCAACTGCATCATGGTACTCATCGGGCACATTCACTGTACCTCCCGACCACGCCGTACTTTTATCTGTATTAACGCCGTACTCAATTTGCATGCGCTCAACACCTTCCACCAGGGGATTTGATGTATTGTCTCTATCTCTATATAGGGTTGGAATACCGTTGTCATTATTAGCAATATAATATGACGTTACGGCCACACGGCGTAGTTCTGCTATTGAGCGTGTATCAAAATCAGACGTAAACGTCGTATTTTGATTTGAAACTGCCAGGCCTGATATACCATGTTCAATTGTTCCGGCATTGACCTGTGCTTGCGTGCCCGTAATTTGAAATACCTCAGCAAATGCACACTGTGACAATACCGCGTATTGCAATGGCGCAAGCTGTATATTGGAGATATTAGCCATATTTAACTGTATACCAATACCAGCAGAAGAAAGCCCCTCATTATCATCCATATCTACTGGGTAAACCTCTCCTACGGCACCACGTATCGTTATCGCATCGGATCCATCCGTCATATTCCCAGTAAAATCAAAAGCAGGCGGCACTACTGGACTCCACTGTGTATTGCCTTCCACATTGTCATAACCCTCTATTTCTTTGCCCAAATTAAAGTCCGCAAAAGCAATGTTTTTATCTACAAATGCAATACGATATCCATCGGCATAATTTTCCACTGTACGGCAACCAATAGTTCCTAGCTCTCTGAGGCTTGAGCCGATAAACTCAAATGCAAAGCGCGCATTGGTTTGCATATTTAATTTACTTTCTGTGACTTTAAAACTTTTACGGTGTGACACCTGCATACCAATGGCCGAACCTAGCACAACTAGCCCTAGCGTCATTGCCACCAGCACTTCCAGCATGGTGAAGCCGTTTTGATTTTTTAGTGTTGATTTTCTTTTCATGGCTGAAACTTCATAATATGACTTTTAATAATTTCTACACCGGTATCGGTACCGGTGCGCTGTGTTTCTGTCCAATTAACGGTAATGGTAAATATAGAATCTTCTCCAGTGCCGCTTATCGTTCCATTTCCATTAGGTAGATATTCTCCCAACATCCAGCCCCACATAGCGCTGTCATATGTCGCAATTTCTGCTGCCGTACAGCCTGTTGATGCACACCCTGGATCAACCGCACCTGAATTAAGCGCATTATAATTACCGGCTTTCACACCCGTAATATTAGAGCGCATCATTTCTGCCATGCTTGCGGAAAGTTGCATTGCAATAGCCTCGGCATTGGTTTTTGTGGCTTCGGTTTGCCCGCGTAATATCATAGCGGTTGAGCCCAGCATGCCCACCGAGAGCACAAACAGTGCGATCATGACTTCTAATAATGTAAAACCGTGATTTTTTCTATTTAGCATTAGCACTTCACTGCCGTATTTTTTTTGAGGGTTGAATCACCGGAAACACTGATCGTAATTTCACGTTGTGGGTAACCTTCTGCACCATAGCCACTACAAATATTAAATCCCGCAGGCAGGCCACTAGCTAAGGTACCGATAAAGGCATAATCAATAAACACATCATATAAAGCACTGCTAGGTGTAATCGTTAACTGTGTGTTCGAGTCCATTTCTTTTACCCAAATCAGCTCGTTATTGGTGGCATCAACATTCACTTGACCGTTACTGTTATTATCCACATAAATAAGCCAGCCACGACTCCAGTTACCCGCTACACCACTACAGGTTTCACCATCTGTACTGCTACAAATTCGTACATCTTTGCCACGCTTAATGGCTTCACTACGCGCCCTTTTTAACGACATCGTAAAGTCATTAGTGGTATCAACTACTTCACTAGTGACCATCATCGATTTAAAAGACGGAATGCCGATAGCGGTTATCACGCCCAGCATCGCCACAACGATCATTAGCTCTAATAGGGTGAAGCCCTGTTGTTTATATTTTTTCATGTTGTTATTTAAGACCATTAAAATGGCAAAGTCATTGAGTTAATGATGGAGTAATTGTTATGCCTGATAAACGGCCAGGATGAACGGCAAGAACGCCGCCATGCTTGTGTTTTGAAGTCAATAAACGCTAACCATTAATGATTAGTTCTGCGATGCGTTGAGCACTGCCAATGCCTAAAATCACACCATTTCTATAGTGCCCGGCATTAATGTATAAACCCTCAATTTCTTTTTGCCGCCCTATATAAGGGTCGCCATTTGGACTGCCCGGCCTTAAGCCCGCCCAGTGATGCTCTATTTCCATATCGACTAATTCAGGGAAAATATCGATGGCGCTAGCAGTCAACTCAGCCTTAACCTGCTCGCTAATCTGCTTCTCAAATCCCGTATGCTCCAATGTACTACCACACAAAATTCGACCATCTTTGCGCGGTATAAGGTAACGATTTTCAGCCAGCAATATCCGCTTAAGCCTATTTTTAGTGCCTTTAAATAAAATCATTTGACCTTTTACCGGGCCAATCTCCGGCACATTTTGATAAGGCTTAAGCAACTCGGCACTCCACGCCCCTCCCGCTATTAAAACGCTTCCAGCATGTCGCTCTTTACCATTAACGACAACACCTTTAGCTTTGCCATTTTCTACCAGCAGGCTGGTTACCTGTGCATGCTCCTGATAGTTAATGCCTAGCGTATCCAGGCTGCCTCGGGCTGATTTCACTAACCTTGGGTTACGCATTTGCGCCACCTCTGGCAAATAGAAAGCTGTATCATAATTGCCCGATAAGCCCGGACAAATCTGTTGCAAGCCAGCTTCACCCTCTATAACTGATAGATTCATTGTCCATCGACTAGCCCAATCTATTGCCAGCTGCTGCTCTTGACTGCCTAGCACCAACAGTCCGCTACGCAAATATTCTGGGTCAATACCACTTTCCTGGTGTAGCTCCTGCGCTAGTTGCGGATAAACCTTATGCCCTGTGCTCGCCAGCTCATTAACCTTGTCCGAGTATCGCCACGGGTGCAACGGAGAAAGTATGCCTCCACCGGCCCAGGACGACTCTTTACCAAGCTCACCTTTTTCCAGCACCAGTACATCTAAACCATGCTTTTTTAGTTCGCGGGCGCTTAGCATGCCAATTAAGCCGCCACCCACAATAATGCAATCTACCATATCTTGCCGTGTACCCTCGTGTAGCTATTTATCACACAGACTCTCTCAACATGCCCGTATTTATATTGAGCAGAAATAACAGCTGATCTATTTACTTAAGGAGCCGAATTATAAATATTACCTCGCAAAAAATAAAAAAACTCGCATCAATTAATGATGCGAGCCTCTAGACTGCTGCGAGATTTGTGTTATTCACTGCAAATGAAGACTACTTACCACAGCTACTCGTTATACCTGCGGGCGCCTTATCAATATATTTCTCACAATAACATGGACTTTTACCCTTTGCCCAGTGCTTCTCACAACGTTTAACCCATATCTTTGCTTGCTGAATATCCCATTCTATTTTTCGCTTATTATTTTCAACTGCTTTCTGTCTAGCGAGTTTTTCTCTATTTGCAGCTTCAAGCTCCATCGCCATCTTTTTCTTTTCTTGCTTTACTCGTGCACTAATTTTGGCTTTCGCATTCGCCTTTCTGGCCGTGTTATTACATGGATATGCAATCGCTGTTACCGCTGATTGAAACCCAGTCGGCGCCTTCTCGTAACACATTTTTACAGGCTTTGGCTTGGGCTTTGCTTTTACAACGGCAGCAGGCGCCACAGGCTTGGGCACCTTCACCACAGGCACAGGAGTCGGCACATCAAGGTTTGTCATAAATTCTGCAAAGCCATGCATACTATAAGACAGCATGACCGGCCGCCCATAAGGCTCAACAATAAACGTGAGTGTTTTGGCCGTTTTTAATATTTGTTTTGTCTGCTCATCCAGATTAATAACAAAATCGCCACCGCCACCCGCATTAATACACGTGTCATTTACAACCACTGTATTTTGTTTAAGCTTTTTAGTCACGTTGTGCTGATTACTCAAACACCAGCCAAATATCGGTAAGCGTCGGCCATCTGCCTTTACTTCGGCAATGGCCAATCTACCCAGGCTGCGCGTATTCACCAACTCTCCACTGGGGTCATTTTTACCCAGGCGTAATAACAAACGATATTTATCAATATTGAGATGGTAATAGTTTGTATCAGGGCCATCTCGCACTGATCCCGATTTGGTCACAGAGTCCCTACTCTCATACCATGGCACATCCGCACCAAAGTTATAATTTTTGGACTTTTTAAAGGGATTTATCCCTGCATTTGTAGCACCCGGAAGAGCAATTAACAGACTTAATAGACTTGTTATTATGAATTTACTTGTTAAGCCATGCACGCTTAAGACCTCTTTGAAACTATTTATTTAAAAACCGACAGCTACTCAAACATCATACGTAACCCCTCTAATAGATGCAAAACTACTTTACATTTATTAGATAACCCCAAGTTATTACAGCTATTTTTTTGAGTCTGCCAAAATATTCTGTTTATAGGTATAGCACAAAATTTACAATCGCGAACCAAAAGCGGCAACAATCAGTGTAAAATCAAGCCTTTTCAACAGAACATCATAAAAATGAAGATAATACTAAATGGCCGCGCACTAGAATTAGCCGATAACGCCACTTTACTTAAGCTAATAGAATCTCAGGGTCTGACGGGGAAGCGCTTAGCCGCTGAAGTAAACCTGGAAATTATTCCTAAAGCCGATCACGCCAGTTACATTCTGAAAAATGACGATAAAGTCGAAATTGTCCACGCTATTGGTGGTGGCTAAGACGCGATTCAACTCATACATAGTTACGGCATAATTAACAGGATCACATGCCATTTCAAAGGAGTTAAGCGAAAGACAGTTAAAGAAGTAACGCCAACCCCGTGCCGTTGCCGACTAACTCAGACTCAAATTTTGCCCTAAACAGTGGTATCATACCGCCCACTGTAAACAACCATCTAGATAAATCATGAGTGACAAGCTTCTAACCATCGCTGGCAAAACCTACAACTCTCGCTTACTGGTAGGCTCAGGTAAATATGTAGACCTTGCAGAGACTAAAGCCTGTACCGAGGCCAGTGGCGCAGAAATTATTACGGTCGCTATTCGCCGTACCAATATTGGGCAAAATCCAGGCGAACCAAACCTGCTAGATGTTGTACCCCCGGAAAAATACACAATATTACCAAACACTGCCGGCTGCTACACAGCAGAAGATGCTATACGTACCTGCCGTATGGCACGCGAATTGTTAGATGGCCATAAACTGGTAAAACTAGAAGTACTGGGCGATGAAAGAACACTGTTCCCTGACATCACCGCAACACTAGAAGCGGCAGAAGTTTTAGTTAAGGATGGTTTTGATGTCATGGTGTACACCAGTGATGACCCACTCATTGCTAAGCGCCTAGAAGAAATCGGCTGCGCCGCCGTTATGCCACTCGCTGCACCGATTGGCTCAGGCCTCGGCATTCGCAATCCATACAATATTTTAACCATTGTTGAAAATGCCAATGTGCCTATTTTAGTGGATGCCGGCGTAGGCACTGCATCTGATGCCGCCATCGCGATGGAACTAGGTTGCGATGGCATTTTAATGAACACGGCTATTTCTGCTGCGCAAAACCCCGTGCTTATGGCATCTGCAATGAAACATGCGGTTATAGCCGGTCGCGAGGCATTCCTTGCCGGGCGTATGCCGCGCAAGCGTTTTGCGTCTGCTTCTTCACCTATTGATGGCACTTTCTTTTAAGCTCAACTCAAACACGGCACACAGACATTTATTTTTTAATGTTCTCTGGTTAATTACCGGCTGTGTGCACATAACTTTATGACTAAAAAACATCTCCGCACAATCCATAGTTTTGTTAAACGTCAGGGGCGCTTAACTTCGGGCCAGGAACTAGCGCTTGAAACACAGTGGTCCATATATGGCATCGACTATTCTGAAGACCCGCTTGATTTTAGAGAACTGTTTACGCAAAACGCTGAAACCATTCTAGAAATAGGCTTTGGTAATGGCGACTCGTTATGGAAAATGGCGCAAGCCAGTCCTGAAAAAAACTTCATTGGTATTGAAGTACACCGACCCGGTGTAGGGCACATACTACGTTTAATCGAAAACTCAGACTGTGAGAACCTGCGCGTATCCAACCAGGACGCCATAGATGTTTTGCAGTATCAAATACCTGATCACAGCCTCGACCGTGTGCAACTCTTTTTTCCTGATCCCTGGCATAAAAGAAAACACAATAAACGACGTATTGTGCAAGACGAATTTATCCGGCAACTGGCGAAAAAATTAAAGCCTGGTGGCGTTTTTCATATGGCGACAGACTGGAAAGATTATGCACAACATATGTTAACAACATTAAACCATTGCGAACTATTTAATAATTTATCAGATAACAATACGTTTGTACCGAAACCCGACGCACGACCCACCACCAAGTTTGAAAAACGCGGTCACCATTTAGGGCATGGCGTATGGGATTTATTATTTGAAGCAAAATAATACTTTTTAATCTTCTAAAAAACAAAAAGCCCCGATCATTTCTAGTCGGGGCTTTTTGTTTTTTTAAATACTTTTAATTAAGAATTAAAAGTATTGCTCATTCACCAGCATGTGCACATAAATACTTGCCGCATAACCTAAGCCAATAACCGGTGCCCATTTAAGGTGACCGAAAAACGTATACTGGCCACGTGCCTGCCCCATTAATGCAACACCTGCAGCAGAGCCAATAGATAACAACGAGCCACCAACACCCGCTGTTAAGGTAACTAACAACCATTGGCCTGTAGACATATCTGGGTTCATGGTTAGAACAGCAAACATCACCGGAATATTATCAACAATGGCGGATAGTATACCCACGGCAATATTTGCGTTTGTAGCACCCCATGTGTTGTACATTATTTCTGATGCCATGCCTAAGTAACCGAGGAAACCTAAGCCTCCTACGCATAAAACAACACCGTAGAAAAATAATAGCGTATCCCATTCTGCGCGCGCCACTGGATTAAATACATCAAATGCTACAGGCGAACCCATTTGCCCATCATGCACTGCATTATCGGCTTTGCCACTGCGATCAAGATGCGCGGTTTTCTTCAGGAAGAAACCAAACACCTGCAAATAACCCAGGCCCGTTAACATACCAATTACCGGGGGCATGTGTAAGAAGTTATGGAATGCAACAGCTGTGAAAATAGTTAACAGAAATAAAATAATAATGCGCCTGGCACCGCGTTGCATTGCAACCGCTTCGCCACCCGCCTCTGGTTTAACATCTGGAACGGCAAAATGCATAATTGCAGCGGGTACTAAAAAGTTAACCGCCGACGGAATAAATAGTGCGAAGAAGGTCCAGAACTCAACCATGCCTTTTTGCCATACCATTAAGGTAGTGATATCACCAAAGGGTGAGAATGCACCACCGGCATTTGCGGCAACAACAATATTGATACAAGCCAAACCAACAAACTTTTGATTGCTTCCACCCACGGCCATAATAACTGCACACATCAATAATGCGGTTGTTAAGTTATCTGCGATCGGCGAGATAAAGAATGCAAGAATACCGGTAATCCAGAATAGCGCTCTAAAACCAAAGCCACTTTTTACTAACCAGGCGCGCAAAGCATCAAACACTTTACGTTCTTCCATTGAGTTTACATACGTCATCGCAACCAGTAAGAACAACATTAATTCTGCGTATTCTAATAAGTTATGACGAACCGCTTGTTCTGCTTCAACAGACATACCATGCTGCGCTGCAACCCAGGCAATACTTCCCCAGATAATACCCGCCGCCAAAATAACCGGCTTGGATTTCCTAAGGTGGGTAAATTCTTCTGCCATTACCAATAAGTAAGCCAGTAAGAAAATACCAATGGAAAAATATCCCACCGGGCTGGATGTCATATCCCAACCTTCAGCACCTTCTGCCGCTAAAGCACTACCCGAAAAAAGCAATGCCATGGCTGCAAACAAAATGTTGCTGTATTTTTTAAAATTAAGCATATTTTTATCTTCAATTATTGACCCCAGAAAACTGTCTGGTACATCTTATGTACAGGCTGAATTTAACCCGCACATTATTCACGCTATTATTGTGGATCTAAAAAACAACATTCATCATCACCATCATTACGACCAGGAACAGTATTGTCATAATACCGCCAGCCTTCATAAAGTCTGGTACACGGTACCCTGCGGGCCCCATAATTAACGCATTAACCTGATGCGTAGGAATCAGGAATGAGTTTGAAGTCGCTATAGCAACAGTCAATGCAAATACGGCGGGGTTTGCACCGGGAACTTGTAATGCAATATTTACCGCTAATGGCACCAACAAAACCGTCGCACCCACATTTGACATAACCAAGGTGAAGAATGTTGCTAGCAAGGCAATGACTAATTGAATAAGCCAAATTTGCGGATCTGCACCCATCACCGAAAGTGTTTGTTCAGCAATCCATTTTGCTGTACCAGAAACCTCTACCGCAACACCTAATGGAATAAGAGATGCCAGTAAGAAAACAGTTTTCCAACTGACCGCTTCATAGGCTTCTTCAATTTTTATTACACCTGATAAAATCATACCCATTGCACCAGTTAATAGCGCAACCGATAACCGTAAGTCAGTGAATAAAACCAGAAACAAGGCTACAGCAAAGAAAAACAAAGCCGGTACTAATTTTTGTGGGCGCGCTTCTTCTTTTGGATACTCAGTTGTTACAACAACAAAATCACGATTACTTTCAAGTCTTAACAAAGCATCCCATGAAGTATGTACAATTAATGTATCACCCGCTGTAAGTGGCGTATTACGAATGTCATCACCTTCACGCTTAGTTTCACCATTTCGGTGCAAGCCAATTAATGCAAGACCATAGGTTTTACGCAACCAAAGATCACGTGCACTTTTCCCTATCAGACTTGAACCTGGTGGTATAACGACTTCTGCTACACCTGATTTTGATGATGACAAAGATTCAGAAAATGTGCGCAGCTCATCACGAACATTCAACTTGAATTCTTCAGCCATTTTCTTGATTAGTTGTGGTGCTGCAATAATACCCAACACCATACCGGCAGTAATCTCGGTATCTCTCGCCACCGAGCCTGGGCCAAAACGTAAATTTTCACCCATACGTTTACTAGCAATAACTCGAATGCGGTTTAGTGATTCAACTTCATCCAGTGTTTTACCAACACATGAGCTACCTTCAGGTACAACCAGTTCCGTCACCTTATAGTCAACACCGTAAACCTGCTGAATATAACTTAACGGATCAGAACCTGATGTTGAACTTTCAGACCTGGTTACAGGTAAAACAAAACGCCCCGCCAATACAAAATAAATAATACCACTTGCGACTAAAGCCAAGCCCACAGGTGTTACTGAAAACAAGCCCCATGTATCCATTTGTTGATCTGCTGGCAGCGCCTGATTAGATGCCAGAATTAAATCATTTAAGAGGATTAGTGGACTTGAACCCACCATGGTTACCGTGCCGCCCAAGATTGCACAGAAACCCATGGGCATTAACAGACGTGACATGGGCAAGCCGGAACGCGCAGATATACGCGCTACAACGGGCAAGAATAACGCCGCTGCACCCACGTTTTGCATGAACGAAGAAATAATACCCACCGTAGATGAAATAATAGGAATGATACGTGTTTCAGATGTACCACCCACTTTCAAAATAAACCCGGCCACTTTTGACATTAAACCGGTTTTATCTAAACCGGCACCAATGATCATAACCGCTATAATCGACATTACCGCATTTGATGAAAAACCATCAAATAAATGGCTGGTATCTACAAGGCCCGCTTCTAGTCCCATATAGGGTGCGAGTAACGATGACAAACCCAACAACACCATAACCGTTGCCGCCGCTACATCTACCCCAACTACCTCAAAGGCAAACAGGTAAATGGTTAACATTAAAATACCGGTTACCCAGGCAATCTCTATGCTCGGCACCACGGTAGCAAGACCCAATGCCATTGCTAAAAATATAGCCGCAGCTACCATTTGTTTGGTCGAAAGCTTACCGGGGTTCGCCACGGTACTTTCTTCATCGGCCATTGCTGACATAGAGTTTCTCCAATTATAAAAAATGATTGTTCAAATGCGACACAAGCAATAACTGCCCGTAGTGGTATTCTCGCGAAGAAAGATCACGAATAATACACCTAACAAGCCCAGTCATTCGACGTAGGCTCATTTTTCTTATTCTTTAATTATATTAAAGGTACTGGCTCATCTATTATGTGCCCTCACCTTAATCACCAACGTATATTCCTAACTGGAATTATTTACCCAGGGAATAGCTTTTTTATTTAAAAGTGCGTGCAATGATAAATGACGCTGGATATTGCCTGTTTTAAGTAAGCTTTTCAAATGAATTCAAATACTTTAATATTCCTATATGGAATATATCAACCTGCCAGACTACAAGGCACTGGCCACCCTAAAAGCGGTCGTTGAACTGGGCAGCGTTAACCGTGCTGCGAAAGCACTTTATATAGGACAACCCGCCGCCACTAAGCGTCTCCGTTCACTCGATTCCAGCTATGGTGTACCATTAATGCGGCACCAGGGTCGCAAACTAGAACTTACCGCTGCTGGCGCAAAGGTATATACCTACGCCAAACTAATACTTGAACACCAGGCCAACCTGTTAGACGATTTAGCCTCGCTGCGTACCGGACACAATCGGCTCAAACTCGAAGTTACTTTTGCAATCGGCGAACACGTACTACCCGATATTTTATTGCACTTTGCTGATACACGACCTGAGTTACGCATAGAGAGCCGTCTTGGCTACTCTCGACGGATCCATACTCGACTCGCCACAGGGCTTGCCGACATTGCTCTGCTAGAACAAGCCCCTAAACACCCTAATATAAAAGCAGAGCCCTGGATGCAAGATGAGTTATTGCTCGTTTGCGGGCCTGGCCACCCCCTATGGAATTGCGACAGCATTGAAACAGGTCAGCTAGATAAACTGCATTATGTTCTTCGTGAACCTCAATCCTCAATTCGCAACACGCTGGACAAAACACTAAAAAAGATCGCTATCAAACATCTGCAAACCGATATGGAGGTTGGCTCCTCAGATACTATTATTGAGCTATTGCAGCGCGGCAAGCAGGTAAGTTTTTTACCCCAGTTTGCAGTTAATACACATCTTGAACGCAACCACCTGCATCATATCAAAATCAATCAATTGATTATTAACCGCACCCTATGGATTGCATACAATCATGAAAACATGACCAGGCAGGCCGCAGATACCATCATTCAAATACTTAAAGAAGTTGCCAATAACAAAGCCAATTAAGCCCCACCTTATTTGATCTGGATCAACAATTTCTCATCTTTGCCGCAGCGTACAACGGGAGCTGATCCACATCAATTAGGTTTTAGAATATTCTGATATTTTGTGCTCATCAATCATAAATATCTTGTAGGTAAGCAAATTGAAAACACAAAACAAAACATCTGTAGCCGTTTTAGCGGCTCTTGGTTTAACGTTAGGCGCAACTTCTTTCTCCGCACAAGCCATTCAAGCGGGAGATATGTTTGCTCGTGTTACAGCAACAACGGTTAACCCGACAAATAATCAGGAAGCCTTTTCAATAGTACCTGCAATTGCAAAAGTTGACAGTAACACACAGCTCGGTGCAACTTTTGTTTACATGATTAAAAACAATGTTGGTATTGAAATACTGGCGGCGACTCCTTTCTCACACGAGATCAGTGCCGGTGGCAGTAAAATTGGCGAAACCAAACAATTACCTCCAACAGTAAGCATTCAATACTACTTTAATGCAGAAACGAAACTGCGTCCGTATGTAGGCGTTGGTCTTAACTACACAACTTTCTTCAATGATAAGACAATTTCTGGCCTTGGCGGCGATCTAGAACTAGATGATTCATTTGGCCTGGCAGCACAAATAGGGGCTGATTATGACATCAACGAAAAGTGGTTTATCAGTGCCGATGTTCGTTATATCAATATCGAAACTAAAGCTACTAATAGCGTAGCTGGCACAGCGGATGTAGAAATCAACCCAACGGTTGTGAGCATTGGTGTTGGCTATAAATTCTAAACGCATTTAAACAATAAAACGGCACAGGGAAGTGTCCTTTTAATTCCACAAAAGTATATCATTCGCTTTCTGCGATTCTCAAATTTTCTGCCTATACTTGCTTAAACCTATTTAAGCGAGGCATAACCACCGTTTGTGCCGCTTTCTCATAAAGCAATTAATAAAGCTGAGGCCAAACGTGAATCGTACAAATTCCTTTCTGATTTTTTTACTCTGCTCATTCCCATCCCTTAGCTTTGCCTCTGCAACATCCGAAGTCTGGATAGACCTCACTCAACATTGGGTCGGATTTGCTGCATTGGCGATATTTATCGCATCCTATGCATTAGTCATGGCCGAGGAATTTATTCACCTACGTAAATCCAAGCCCGTGGTTTTAGCGGCGGGCATTATTTGGGCATTAATTGCTTTTGTTTATGCCACCAAGGGCTTCACCCACGAAGCAGAAATAGCGGTACGTCATAATTTACTGGAATACGCCGAGCTGATGTTATTCCTGTTAGTCGCCATGACCTATATAAACGCCATGGAAGAACGCCAGGCTTTTGATGCGCTACGCTCCTGGCTGGTACGCAAAGGCTATGGCTTTAGGCAGCTGTTCTGGATTACGGGTGGGCTTGCCTTTGTCATTTCTCCGATTGCGGATAATTTAACCACCGCTCTATTAATGTGCGCCGTGGTAATGGCGGTGGGGGGCAGCAATAATAAATTCATTTTACTCGGTGCCATTAACATCGTTATTGCCGCAAATGCTGGGGGCGCTTTTTCACCCTTTGGTGATATAACAACCTTAATGGTGTGGCAAAAGTCTGTCATGACCGCACAGGGACCCGTTGATTTCTTCGCTTTCTTTGCCTTATTTTTACCTGCCGTTGTCAATTGGCTGGTACCCGCTGCGATCATGCACTTTTCAGTCCCTAATGAGCACCCGAGCGGTGATAGCGAAGAAGTGTTTATGCGCAGAGGCGCCATGCGTATCATCTTCCTGTTTGTGGCCACCATTGCGACTGCCGTTAGTTTCCACAATTTCTTACACTTACCTCCAGTTATCGGCATGTTAACGGGGCTGGCCTATTTGAAATTCTTTGGATATTACCTGAAAAAAACCCACAAACAGACGCCCGATACACCCGTTGATCGTCGGCGATCACAGCATGCAATAGGCGATGTAATGCCCTTTGATTCCTTCGATGGCGTGGCGCGCGCAGAATGGGACACTCTATTATTCTTCTACGGTGTCGTACTGTGCGTCGGCGGCCTTGGCTTCATTGGTTATCTGGGCGTAGCATCTGAGGTCATGTATACAGAATGGGGCCAATTACTAAACTTAAGCTCTGAAATGAACGCTACGCCGGCCAATATTGTTGTCGGTGTTCTATCGGCTATTGTTGATAACATCCCCGTTATGTTTGCGGTATTAACTATGATGCCCGATATGTCACTCGGCCAATGGCTACTCGTTACTCTAACAGCTGGCGTAGGTGGCTCCATGCTATCTATTGGCTCCGCCGCAGGTGTCGCATTGATGGGCCAGGCCCGTGGCAAGTACACCTTCTTCGGGCATCTAAAATGGACACCCGTCATTATGCTTGGCTACGCAGCGAGTATTGCCACTCATATGTGGGTTAACGCCAGTCTGTTCTAAACACTTCACACGCCCTGCCTTTAGCATATAGTGCAGGGCAAATTAGTGCACTTCCGCACTATTTATTGCCTATCTCACTAATAAAATTCGCACCACCGGGCAAAAATCGCTAAAATGGTCGGCTACTTGCCCAATATGATGGTATGGATTGAAGACTATCCAGTAAACTTTTCGGGCCAACAGAATTCAAATACCTGCCAGCTGCACAATTGCTACAGGTTTAAACTTTTAAATATCAATGATTTAAGGAGACTTCAATGTCCCAGAAACATCCTGTTGTTGCAGTTACCGGTTCATCTGGTGCGGGCACATCGACTGTAAAGAAAGCGTTCGAACATATCTTCTTCCGTGAAAAAATCACCCCTGTGGTTGTAGAAGGCGATAGTTTTCATGCCTATGATCGCGCTGCAATGAAAGTAGAAATGGAAAAGCACGAAGCTGCGGGTAACCGTTTTTTCAGCCACTTTGGTGAAAATGCCAATGAATTTGGCAAATTAGCCGAGTTGTTTGAATCATACGGCAAGAGCGGTACTGGCAAAAAACGCTACTACCTGCACTCTGAGCCAGAAGCCGCTGAGCACAATGCGCGCCTGGGCATCGACAAAACACCTGGCCAGTTCACGCCATGGGAAGACATTGAATCGGGTTCTGATTTAATGTTTTACGAAGGCCTGCACGGCTTAGTCAACACTGAAAACCACAATGTTGCACAGCACGTTGATTTAGGTATTGGTGTTGTTCCTATTGTTAACCTGGAGTGGATTCAAAAAATTCACCGTGACAACGCTGAGCGTGGTTACTCTGCAGAAGTTATCGTTGATACTATTCAACGCCGTATGCCTGATTATGTAAATTACATTACGCCACAGTTCTCGCAAACAGATATTAATTTCCAGCGTGTTTCTACGGTTGATACATCTAACCCTTTCATTGCGCGCGACATTCCAACACCTGATGAAAGCTTTATTGTTATCCGCTTTAAAAACCCTGGTAAGTTCGGTACTGATTTCCCATACTTATTAAATATGATCAGCGATTCATTTATGTCTCGTCGTAACACGATTGTGGTTCCTGGTGGAAAAATGGGCCTGGCGATGGAAATCATCCTCACGCCGATCATTCATGACATGATTGAAAAATCTAAAAAGTAATATTTATTCATTCTTTTTAGAACACTAAGAGCCAGCTATATGCTGGCTCTTTTTTGTACAAAATGATCAATTTATAACTGTAAAAATTAAACTACACTTAAATGATGAAAAAATTCCTTTTAGCACATAGCACAGATAAAACCGTAGACGAGCTACTCAACGACTGCCTGCACCAGCTGGGAAGTATTCCACCTGAAGCGTCACTGGGCTTTTTGTATATTAGCGATCTATTGTGTGACCAGGCCGAATATATTCTCCAGCAATTAAAACAATCGACCCATATCAATCACTGGGTCGGCAGCACGGGTATTAGCCTAATCGCCAGTCAGCAGGAATATTATGAAAAAAACGCGATCGTTATGATGATTGCCGATTTCAATGAAGCAGACTTTCACATGCTGCCAAACTTTCAGGAAAACACGCATCAACTTTCAGGCGAACTACTAGAATGGTGCGAGGAAAATGAATTTAATACCGGGTTAATTCATGGCGACCCACAAAACCCTAATATTCAACCCCTGCTACATTTATTAGGCGATGAAATTCCTAGCTCATTTTTAATTGGCGGCGTCACTTCATCACGCGATCAAAATATTCAATTTGCTGATCAAGCAATGCAGGGTGGTATTAGTGGTGTTTTATTTTCACAAGATATCACTGTGCTAAGCAATCTCACCCAGGGCTGTACACCCATTGGCCCTAAACACCGCGTAACTGACAGTGATAAAAATCTGATTTATACACTGGATCACAAACCCGCATTGGATGTACTAACCAATGACACTGGCGAAGTCATTGCTCGTGATTGGGAGCACGCCTCTAACTATATTTTTGCTGGACTCGTCAATAAGCACTCAGATACCGATGACTACACCATACGGCAACTCTTTGGTGTTGATGTAGATAACAAGCTCATTGCTATTTCAGACTACTTAGAAAATGATCAAGATATTATTTTCTGCCGTCGCGATGGAAATTCCGCCCTGGAAGATATGCAACGCATGTTGTTACAAATAAAGTCACGATTAGCTTCGCCCATTAAAGGCGGAATTTATATTTCATGTCTGGGCCGCGGGCGCGAACAATTTGGCTCCAACTCTGAAGAAGTACGTTTAATTCATTCGGTATTAGGCGACTTCCCTCTGGCTGGCTTTTTCGCGAGTGGCGAAATTCACAAAAGCATGCTGTACGGTTTCACCGGTGTACTCACGCTGTTTATTTAAGCCGAATTACTTACATCCAAAATGATCATCGACAGCCATTGCCACCTGGATTTTAAAGTCTTCAACACAGACCGCGAGCAGGTGATCGAACGCGCAAGCCATGCCGGTATAAGTAAAATAATTATCCCCGGCGTTATGCAAAAAACATGGCGTGACATCAAGCTTTGTTGTGAAACTTACCCGCAGCTTTATCCATGCTATGGACTGCACCCCTATTTTATTGAACAGCATAAAGAGGCGGACTTAGAGCAGCTAAGGCATTGGGTTAAAACCAGCAAGCCTGTTGCTATAGGTGAATGTGGACTGGATTTTTACCTGAAAAATTTAGACCGAAAAAAACAAATGTTTTACTTTGAACAGCAATTAGATATCGCCTTAGAGTTCAACTTACCCGTGGTGATTCATGCTAGAAAATCGACAGAAGCAGTCATTGATGGCATAAAAAAACGTCCCGGATTAAGCGGCATGATCCATAGTTATTCAGGCAGCTATGAGCAAGCGATTAAATTAATCGAGCTAAATTTTTATTTAAGTTTCGGCGGCCCCATAACCTATGAAAAATCCACTCGTTTACACAAGGTAGTAAAATCATTACCTCTCGATAACTTATTAGTAGAAACAGATGCTCCTGACCAGGCCATGTCAAATGCATCAACCCTGCGTAATGAACCTGCTTTCATCACCGAGGTAATTAAAAGCATCGCCCATCTGCATAACACCACCGAGCAAGAAGTCGCTAGATTCACCACAGAAAACGCCAAAAAACTATTCCAGCTGGTATAATTGGCAGCCCGTTATACTTACTCAGGCACACATTATGTCCAAACAAGATCAGGATAAATTACTTCGTGACTTAGCTGACTCATTTATCAATGTGGCAAATGAACACGCGGAGATCCAGGAAAAAAATATTGTAAACACCTCTTTTTTATATGCCGCCTCTCGTTTTAGCGCCTATGTCGCCGCATCGAGCGCGCGTAATTTAGAAGACTTTCAGGGAAAAAGAGAACAAGGAATAGAATTTTTTACCAGTGAATTCAAGCGTATGTTAGAAAGCAATATGAACAACTATGAAAAAGCCTTTCAACCCAGTGAGCAATTAAGATACGAAGAGTTTATGAAAAAAGAGTAAACCATTTAAGTTAAAAACAGTCTCTGCAAGCAATCGTTATCGCTAAAAACCCTACTTTTTAAGCCCCAGCCAAATAAGCCCTGAGCCTGCCACTGCAAACACCCAACTTATCACCGGTATTTGCAATATCATTAATTGGTCTATTACCGGTTGCGTAACGATAATTGTAGACACAATAAATGCACAGCCCCCCAAAATAGTATAGGAAAGCTGTTGCTGCTTTCTTTCCATCTTTTTCTTAAAGTCATTCATCGCCTGAACCTGCTGCTGATGACCTTCACCACTTGAAACTTTTTTTATTGCATCGAATATCAGCTCCGGCATGTCTGGCATTTTCTCAGCAATGTAAGGTAAATTTTTCTTAAAGCCTCTTAGCAATGCGCTCATACCAACTTGATCATTCATCCATTTTTCTAAAAATGGTTTCGCCGTTTTCCACAGATCTAAATCCGGATATATTTGCCGCCCCAGGCCTTCAATGTTCAATAATGTCTTTTGCAACAAAACCAGCTGCGGCTGGACCTCCATATCAAAACGACGAGCTGTCTGGAACAGCCTTAGTAGCAACTGGCCAAATGATATATCTTTTAATGGCCTTTCAAATATGGGTTCACACACACTGCGGATAGCCGATTCAAACTCATCAACACGCGTGCCTTCCGGCACCCAACCCGAATCCACATGCAGTTGCGCCACTCGATTATAGTCGCGCTTAAAGAAAGCCAGAAAATTTTCTGCCAGATAACGTTGATCATCAGGGCTTAATGTCCCAACAATACCAAAATCGACTGCAATATATTTAGGCCGTTCAATATCCGTTGTATCTACAAATAAATTACCTGGATGCATATCTGCATGAAAGAAATTATGCGTAAATACTTGCGTGAAAAATATCTCTACACCCAATTCTGAAAGGCGCTGCATATTCACGCCACTGGCTTTCATTTGTTCAATACCCGCCATCGACACGCCATGAATTCGTTCCATGACCATTACATTACGGCGCGTATAGTCCCAATAAATTTCTGGTATATATAACTCTTTACTATGCTCAAAATTACGCCGCAACTGACTCGCATTGGCAGCTTCACGCATTAAATCCAGTTCATCTAAAATTGTTTTTTCATAATCTTCAACGATTTCTATCGCACGTAGGCGTCGTGCATCTTTTGAATAGCGCTCAGCCAATTTTGCAATTATTTTTAATATTGCAATGTCTCGTTCTATAACAGGCAATACATTCGGACGTAACACTTTTACAACAATGTCTTTGCCATCTTTTAACTTTGCGGTGTGTACCTGCGCAACAGATGCTGACGCCAATGGCGTATTGTCAAACTCATCAAACAAGTCATCTATGCTTTCGCCATAGGCCTGCTCAATAATTTTTCTGGCCTCTAGCCCATCAAATGGAGGCACCCTGTCCTGCAAGGAAACCAGTTCTTCCGCTATGCTTTCTGGTAATAAATCTTTTCGTGTAGAAAGCATTTGACCAAATTTAATAAAAATTGGCCCTAAATCTTCTAATGCTTCACGTAAACGCTGGCCTCTTGGCGCACGCTCTCGTGCCAGCCAGTTCCATGGCATTAAATAAATTAAAAAACGGAATGGCCTAAATAAATGAATGGCAAAGATAATGTCATCAAGCCCGTGGCGTGCCAGCACATAATTAATATAAAGCAATCTGAATATCTGAGTAGGTTTAATCATAGTTATATTTCTTATTTAAATCCCAGAGCTATTCCAATCATTGTGTATTTACCTAGATCAGTTTCAAGCGCGTAATAGTATCGAGCATATGCCGATAATCTTATGTTTTTTATCGGCCATACATTAATGCCTACTTCTGGGTATAAGCCGAGTGTTGTACCATCAGCACACTCGGCACTAGCCTGATCCGACAATGCACATTCAATGTTTCTACCAAAAAATAAACCTGCCCCAATATAGGGTCCCAAATTGGGTATTTGCATTCTAATACCCGCATCAAGCGCGCCATATACATCATCAGTTAACACAATAGATGCACCAAAACGTTGTGACCAATGTCGATCAAAGCGTTCAAAATTTATCGTTGTGTGCGACGCTCTTTTCACATCATCTTGCGCATAGCCAACCTCAACAATGGTATTCCATCTATCAGCCACAGCTGCTGTAGAAAATAATAGAAACAACATCATGCTTGATAATTTTATTATTTTACAGCGCACTTTTTAATCGTTTTATCCTTGCCTCTAATCTATCAGCCGCTTCGCGCACCTCATCAACCTTATTAATAAAACTTCTTAGCTCTGCATTAGCCGGGCTTAAATGCACTTCTTCCTGTAGGTATTCACCGGCATCTAAATTAACTGACTGTGTACTCCGCTTAGCCCACTGCCCCATCTCGCGAAATAAATTTCCCATTTTATGCGCCGCTATATCACCGATGTTTTGCGCCAACAATTCTTCCCAATCAATATTGAGCTGCGAAAATAAGCGACTAAACTGATTAGCTAGTCGGGTATCTCCCGTTATTTCGACCTCACCATTAAACAGCTGGTCACGCGGATCATCCGCTAAACCTAGTTTTACTAAAGCGACAGGTGTTCCGCTAATGGTTGTGTCTGCTTCTTCATCGAAATCAGCCAGTACCATAAAACCATCGGCGGATGGAAAGAAGAACAAGGCTTGATTGAGTCCGCGTATTTTAATGGCAATGATTTTGCCTTCTAATACACTAAAGCGTGATAGTGCTTCGGGATCTAATTGAAGGTAGCGATTAAGTGAGGTTTCTACCGCGGCGCTAAACACTTGTGCGAAGTCCATTTACACGCCTTTAGATATACTTTAGTTTGTGAATTAAAACAATGTTCATTATTTTGCTTTAACTTTATATTCGCCGTTTAAACTTTAAAGCCTTTATGCAAAGCCACAATACCACCGCTGAGGTTATGGTATTTTGCCTTACTAAAGCCCGCCTCTTCCATCATGCCTTTCAAGGTTTGCTGATCTGGGTGCATACGAATTGATTCGGCTAAATACTGATAGCTATCAGCATCCTTCGCAATAAGTTTACCCATTAGTGGTAGCAGTTTAAAAGAGTATGCGTCATAAATAGGTGCCAGGCCTGGAACCACCGGTTTTGAAAACTCCAGTACCAGTAAACGCCCGCCCGGCTTTAAAATACGGTACATAGAGCGCAGCGCTTTGTCTTTATCGGTTACATTACGCAAGCCAAAGGCAATGGTAATGCAATCAAATGTATTATCTGGAAATGGCAGACACTCAGCATTTGCCTGAACATATTCTATATTTCCCGCAACTCCATTATCGGTTAATCGCTCACGACCACGACGTAGCATAGAGCCATTAATGTCGGATAACACAACCTGCCCTGATGGGCCCACCATGCCAGCCATTTTCATTGCCAGATCACCAGTACCACCGGCTAGATCTAAAACTTTTTGACCCGCCCTTAATCCCGTTTGGCTCAATGTGAAGCGCTTCCAAATACGGTGAACACCCAGTGACATTACATCATTCATAATGTCGTAGTTATCAGCAACCGAGTGAAAAACATCCGCTACGCGCTTTGCTTTTTCACCAACCGGTACTTGTTGAAAACCAAAATGGGTTTGTTCATCACTCATGTTTATTACTCACATCTAGTTAGCGTTACCGCTTCATAACATTTTTAATTTAATTCCGCGTGCTTATGCCCGGCATCTTTTAATCGCTGTAAATAATTTTGCCATTTAGCTTCATAGTCATTACCTAAATCATACAGGTACTGCCATGTGTATAAGCCTGTGTCGTGATTATCATCAAAGATTAGCTTAACCGCATACATACCAACCGGCTCAACTGCCTTGATATTCACGCCCGACTTACCTACCTGCAATGTCTCCTGGCCGGGGCCATGGCCCGCTACTTCTGCAGAAGGTGAATATACACGTAAGAACTCTGTGGTGTATTTAAACTGTTTTCCGTCGTCAAAATCAACTGCCAAAATGCGTGATTTCTGGTGCAAGTTGATATTCGTGGGTTTTGGTCCTGACATAATTCTACTCCGAAACTTAATCTACAAGCGGCCTGCTTTGGGGGGGGGTAACGGGCCGCGCTTATTCTACATGAATTGCTATGAACTGGGGCCTAAAGAATATAACGGCTCAGGTCTTCATCCTGCACCAGTTCACTCAACTGCTCATCGACAAACTTATCATCCACCGATAATGACTCACCGGATTTGTCCGATGCATCAAATGAAGCGCCTTCTAACAATCGCTCCATAACCGTATGCAATCGACGTGCGCCAATATTTTCAGTGCGCTCATTGACCTCATAGGCAACCTTTGCAATTTGCTGAATGCCCGAATCCGTAAAGTCGACAGTAAAGCCTTCTGTCTCTAAAAGCGCCTTATACTGCTCTGTTAACGAAGCGTCTGGCTCAGTCAAAATACGTTTGAAGTCATCTGTGGTGAGCGCATTCAACTCAACTCGAATAGGTAGGCGCCCCTGTAATTCTGGTATTAAATCGGATGGCTTAGACGTATGAAACGCACCCGAGGTAATGAATAAAATATGGTCAGTTTTCACCATGCCGTATTTAGTACTCACCGTGCAGCCTTCCACCAATGGCAATAGGTCACGCTGTACACCTTCTCTGGATACATCTGCACCTGAGGTTTGGCCGCTTTTAGCCACCTTATCTATCTCATCAATAAACACAATGCCATTCTGTTCGGCATTTTGCACCGCGGTCAGCTTTAGCTCATCTTCATTGACCATTTTGGCGGCTTCTTCATCCAGCAAAATTTTACGCGCGTCTTCTATGCGCAACTTTCGCCGTTTGGTTTTTTCGCCGCCCATATTCTGGAACATGCCCTGCAATTGATTGGTCATCTCTTCCATACCGGGAGGTGCCATAATTTCTACACCAATCGCATCCTGCTTTACTTCAATTTCTATTTCTTTGTCGTCTAAGTCACCACGCAGTAGTTTTTCGCGGAATTTTTCACGGGTTGACGTTTCCGCAGCTTCAGGCTCGCCAAAGCTATTTCTGGCTGGTGGCAATAAGGCATCCAGAATACGCTCTTCCGCTGACGCTTCAGCTCTATGATGTACTTTTTCCACCTCATGCTCACGCGTCATTTTTACCGACATATCAACAAGATCACGGATGATGCTATCAACTTCTCGACCAACATAGCCAACTTCGGTGAACTTAGTCGCCTCAACTTTAATAAAGGGCGCATTAGCCAGTTTGGCCAGGCGACGTGCAATTTCGGTTTTACCGACGCCAGTAGGTCCAATCATTAAAATGTTTTTCGGGGTAATTTCATTGCGCAGGTCTTCACTTACCTGCTGCCTGCGCCAACGATTACGCAAGGCGATAGCCACTGCCCGCTTAGCTTCATCCTGGCCAACAATGTGTTTATCCAGCTCTTGTACTATTTCTCGAGGTGTCATTTCAGACATAATAAATTCCGCTTAATCTTATTCACCGCGCATCGCATCAAGCAATGCGCGATCATTACTAATATTTAATTTCTTCAATGGTGAGGTTCTGATTGGTAAATACACAGATATCACCCGCAATATTCAGGCTCTTCTCAACCACCTCACGTGCCGATAGCTCTGTATTATCAAACAGGGCTCTAGCCGCCGATTGGGCATAAGCGCCGCCGGAACCAATCGCTAGCAAGTCATCTTTTGTATCAATCACATCGCCGGTACCGGAGATAATGAGCGAGGCCTCTTCATTGGCCACAATCATCATCGCTTCCAGCCTGCGTAACATACGATCAGTACGCCAATCTTTGGCCATTTCTACCGCAGAGCGAACCAGCTGGCCATTATGCTTTTCTAACTGTCCTTCAAATCGCTCAAACAGAGTAAACGCGTCGGCCGTTGCACCGGCAAATCCCACCAGTACCTTATCTTTATACAATCGGCGCACTTTAATGGCATTACCCTTCATCACCGTATTGCCCAGGCTAACCTGACCGTCACCGCCGATGACCACTTCATTGCCGCGCCTCACCGAGAGTATGGTGGTGCCATGTAATGTGGTTTGCAAAATTGTCTCTCCAATCTGGTGGCATTTGTTCAATGCTAAATTCTATCAACAAGAGGGGTTAAATGAGGTTAAGTCGCGGATTTTCAAGGGGCTTTAACGACAAATTAAGTGTTTATCGTAGATTAATATGCGTTTCAAATATAGCGCTGATAGCGCAACGGGGCTTTATTTTTTCTTTTGCGCGAATTTATCTGCCGCCTTATGCGCTCTGGGATGAGCCGCATCATAGGTTTTAGCCAACTGCTGAAAGTCCAGATGGGTGTATATCTGCGTGGTTTTTAGATGCGCATGCCCCAGCAACTCCTGTACCGCACGTAAATCCTGTGAGGCCTCTAACATATGTGAGGCAAATGAATGACGCATTAAATGTGGGTACACGCGCTGAGCAATACCCTTCTCCAGTGATAACTTCCGAATTCTTGCACGGATACCGGTAGCGCTTAAGCGCACACCTCTGTTATTAATAAAAACAGCACTTTCACCGCTCTTTACCAACAATTCACGACATTTAACCCACTTTTTAAGCATTTTTGTCGCCTGTTTACCAAATGGGCAATGCCGCTCTTTACGCCCCTTACCTACTACGGCCAAATAACTCGACTGCCAATGAATATCACCCAAATTTAAAGAAATTAACTCGGCCAAACGTAATCCACAACCATATAACAGCTCCAGTATCGCGTGATCCCGCACCACCAGTGGCTCTTCACTATTGGTTAATAGCAGCTGATCAATTTGCTGATGGTGCATAACATCGGGTAATTTATGCTCCGACCTGGGCGCTCGCACATGAGCGGCCGGATTATTACGCATATGGCGGTTGGTTTGCAGGTAGTGAAACAAGCGACGCAATGCGCTTAATAAGCGCTGGATACTCTTCCCGCCTAGCCCTTGTCGATGTACCTGACTGACAAACTGGCGAATATGTTGCTCATCAATATCATCCCAGCTGGCAACCGACTGGCTGTCACAAAAGCCCATAAAGCGCTTGATATCGCGCCGATAAGCTTTAACAGTATGTGGAGAGAATTGCTTTTCGGATTGTAAAAACTGATAAAAATGCTGTAGATCAGTAGCAAATACCGACTGATCATCATCTAAGAGCATTTCCATTTAGATCATTTAGGTAGCTGAGCGATTAAGGCCGCACTAATTAAATCAGCCAGGCTGCTAAGAAAATCAGTACCCATACCCGGGTGGTAACGCTGATCATCCTGGCTAGCCAGGGCAATAACACCACGAATGCCGGCATCGGATACTGGAATAATAGCCGCTGATTTCACTTCATGCGCATCGCCTGCAAACAGGGCATTTAGCTGGTCATCACTCAACCGACCGCACTGTATCTTCTTACTCTCAATGATGGCTGCAAAGTCCTGCAAAATCGCATCATCCTGCGCCACATAACTCGACGGTTGATCTTCGCCAGAGGCCTGAGATTCATCGGTCGCCAGCCTAAATGCGACAAAGTCAGTACCCAGCTTGTGCCTGAGCTCATCATCCACAATACCCAATACATCGTCCAGGCTGTCCGCTGCAAACAGGTTTATGGCTAAACGCTGCATACTCACATGCAGGCGTTGGTTATCATGCACCGCATCAACCATTTCACTGAGCTTGGCTTCAAAGTATTTGTTCTTTTCGCGCAACACCGAAACCTGGCGCTCGATTAATGAAATCGCCTTACCCGACTCATGCTGAAGTTTAAGGTCGTTCAATAATATCGCATGCTCTAAAAAGAAATCGGGGTTACTAATAAGATAATCTACTACCTGCGATTCTTCTGCTAAGGTCACGTCTTCTGATGTTTCTGCCGAGTTATTGGCCTGATTTGTCACAGCGTTATACTTCCTTCAAAAACCCGCGTCGCGGGCCCAGTCATAAATAAGGGTTCATTGGGTCCACGCCAGCGTATAACAAGCTCGCCGCCGGGTAAACTCACTTTTACGCTTTCCGCCAGTTTACCCTGCAAACGCCCTGCTGCGACAGCTGCGCATGCCCCTGTGCCACAGGCTAGCGTTTCCGCCGCGCCTCGCTCATATACTCGTAAGCGAATATGACTGGCAGAGACGATTTGCATAAAACCTACGTTTACTCTTTGCGGAAAGCGCTGGTGCCCTTCTATTTCAGGCCCCAGGGTTTCAACATCTGCAGTATCGACATCATCGACGATCAACACCGCATGTGGATTCCCCATGGAAACAGCGGCCATTTCCAGCTCACCCGCACTGGTTTGCAACGGATAACTAATTGCCTGTTGCTCTGCGACAAAGGGCAGGCTCTCAGGTGCGAGATTCGGCACGCCCATATTAACCGTCACCTGCCCATCTGACTCTAAGGTCAAAATGATCAGCCCACCGGCTGTTTCTACGGGGATTTCCCTGCTTGTTGTCAGGCCCTGTTCCACCACAAAGCGCGCAAAACATCGCGCGCCATTGCCACACTGCTGCACCTCACCGCCATCTGCATTGTAAATGCGATAGCGAAATTCGGCTTCATTACTTTGTGGCTTTTCTACCAGTAATAGCTGATCGCAGCCCACACCAAAACGCCGGTCCGCTAAAAAACGCACTTGCTCTGTTGTTAAATTTACACACTGATTAATGCCATCAATAACAATAAAATCATTACCCAGGCCGTGCATTTTAGTAAAAGAAATTTGCATACGAGGTAGCATAACACCTTGAAATACAAAGTGTATCTAGCAAATTTCACTAAAAAGACATAAAAAAACGAAAACCACTCAGAACATCTCGCGCGTATTTATCCGCAATTTTCTATACCAGGTATTACACAAAGTAGAGGGAGGGGGTGAGGGTAGCGCTCGAAGAAGCTGAACAGCAAACACCATGACGTGTTGCCAAAACCCCTGCTATAGCGGCTTCAACGCCACTATGACAGGGACTCCCCAGGCTATAAATTGATAATAAGCCAACTATTCAGGCAATATCGATTCACCCTCGAGCATCTGCTCCAGGTTTTCACGCTGCCGGATCACATGAGCACTCTCGCCATCCACCATAACTTCTACCGCACGGGGTCGAGTATTGTAATTGGAACTCATGGTAAACCCGTAAGCACCGGCCGACTTAACCGCCAAATAGTCACCTGCAGCCAGATTAAGCTGACGATCTTTACCCAAAAAATCACCGGTTTCACACACCGGGCCCACCAGATCATAGATTTTCATATCCCCGGATTTTGGCTCCAGGGCGACTATTTCCTGCCAGGCGCCATATAGAGCAGGGCGCATCAAGTCATTCATTGCGGCATCAATAATCGCAAAATTTTTCTCATCTGTGTGCTTGAGGTACAACACCTCAGTAAGTAAAACCCCCGCATTACCCGCAATGGCACGCCCCGGTTCAATTAAAATTTCTACGTCCCTGTCGCCTAGCTCAGCCAGTAGGGCGGCTATCTGTTCGGCAGGCGCTGGCGGCATTTCATCCCGGTAACGAATACCCAGGCCACCACCCAGGTCGAGATGCTGCAACTCAATACCATGCTCTTTAAGCTTATCAACCAGCTCTAGCACACGCTTTAGCGCATCTACAAAGGGCGTGATTTGAGTTAATTGCGAGCCAATATGGCAATCAATACCGTGCACCACAATATTGCTCAACGAACCCGCCTGCTGATACACCTGCAGCGCCTGATCATGCGCTATGCCAAACTTGTTTTCTTTTAGACCCGTGGAAATATACGGATGTGTTTGCGCATCCACATTGGGGTTTACGCGCAATGAAATCGGTGCGACTTTAGCCATTTCAGCGGCAATTTCATTAATCACCAGCAGCTCCGCCTGTGACTCCACATTGAAGCAACGTATACCTACCTCTAGTGCTCGACGTATTTCATTGGGCTTTTTGCCAACCCCGGAGAACACAACATTAGCCGCCTTACCGCCGGATTTAAGTACGCGTTCAAGCTCACCAATGGACACAATATCAAAGCCTGAACCCAGGCGAGCCAGTACATTTAAAATGGCAATATTGGAATTCGCCTTCACCGCGTAACAGATTAAGTGCCGTTTTGCGCCAAACGCCTTATCAAATGCACGCCAGTGGCGCTCAAACGTCGCACGCGAATAAACATAAGCGGGCGTACCATGCTGCCTGGCAATATCGCTCAGGTTTACATCTTCAGCGAATAGCTGGTTATTTCTATATTCGAAGTAATCCATATATAAAACTATTAAGTATCTGCGTTAGTCGGTTGCTGTGTATTGTTTTGCTGCACTGGCTCGCCCGGTAAATACAGGGGGCCTGTTTTGCCGCAGGCTGTTATACCTGTAATAAATAGCATCATTAAAAATAATGCACTGATTCGTATCCAAGCCATTGCTATACTCTGGGGTCAAATTTACAAAGTGCACATTATCTTACGTTATGCGTCTAAAAAGCAGTATTTTTCTTTGGGTTTCTTTTGCCACGATTTTGCCACTCACGGCTTTAATTTTAGGCATCACTGCGTACAGCGAACAGCTATATCGAAAAAACGTTGATAATGACGTGTATCTCAATATGGAAAATATAGCCAAGGAGCTAGAATTTCGACTGAGTTACGAACGCGAGGTTATCCTTTCTTTAGCCAACTCCCCCGCGATGAAACAATTTGCGCCAATACTGCGCACCGCGGCAGCGGGCGATCTTCATATCAATTACTTCGAAGAAACCGAGCGTCTTAATGATTTTTTAGCCGGCTTTCAACATTCCGTGCCTGGGCTAGATACCGTTCGCGTACTTGATATCGATGGGCATGCCTTAATTAAAGTGCGCTTTGGCAAACAAATCCCCGCTGATTTTGAAGGTATTGCGGATTTACCCCTGGCCGAAGAAGAATTAGTGGATGCGGGTTTTTTAAGCTGGATGTGGCAGCTACCGCCGCATAAATTGGTGTACGGTAACCTGCCTTTAAGTAAGCGCGACTTTGTTAGTGGCCATGAGCTTTCATTAATGAATGCCATTGTGCCCATTTCCGTTGATAACAAAGAAATTATTGGTTTTCTAACGGCTCGCGCAGTGGGCGATCAATTTGATCACATTCTGGAATCTCTGCCGCGCACCAATAATATTAAAATCACCATTGCCGAACTAAACCCTGACTCACCACCGCGTCATGGCATGGTGCTGTATAGCGATGAACTCAATATAAAATTTTCTCAGTTACTCACACCCGATGTAAAACTTAACAAACACATTTCTCAGGATATCTGGCGCACTATTGAGAAAAAGCGCTTCGGTACATACACCCACAATGAAACCAATAGACGTTATTATTTTAGAGAGTTTCAGCCATACAGTAATCAGCTCGTCAGCTGGATAATCGTATTACATCTGGATAACAATGAAATAGCCGCGCCTTTCCAGCGTATTCGTTTCGGCCTGTTAGCGTTTGCCGGTCTCGCGCTGTTTATCAGTTTGCTACTTGCTAATATTGGTGCGCGAAATATTGCACAGCCAATCACACACTTTGCCGGTATTTTAAAGCGCTATGCAGATGGCGAATCAAAATTTTCTGAGCACACATCCAAAGGCGCGGATGAATTAAAACAACTAGACCATTCTTTTCATTATTTAGTAGATACACTTGAAAAAACTGAAAAGGAGCGCGATAGCGCGCAAAAAATGATGCTGCAAAATGCCAAACTTGCCAGCATTGGTGAAATGGCCGCAGGCATTGGCCACGAAATAAATAACCCTCTAAACAATATTTTATCTTATGCCGCTTTAATTGAACGCGACTTACCTGATAACAAAAAAGAAATAAAACAAGACATACAAGGTTTACGTGACGAGGCAAAACGTGCGGGTAAAATCATTAAAGGAATATTAAACTTCGCACGGCAAGTACCCCCTGAATATACTGAATTTGATTTACATACATGGCTTAAAGATACCTTACTACTCACTCATTCTCAGGCACATAAATACAATATTAAAATTGTGCTGCAAGAGATACCCGGTTTACTTATTAACGGTGACCGCAATCAATTACAGCAAGTTCTGGTTAATTTATTAATGAACGCAATACAGGCCAGTAAATCAGGCGATTCAATAAAGGTAAGCACATCAACAGATGCGGACTTTTTTAATATCGTTATTGAAGATCAGGGGACAGGCATTAAACGAGAAAATAAAGACAAAATATTTGATCCATTTTTTACTACAAAAAATGTGGGCGAGGGCAGCGGCCTGGGTCTATCCATCAGCATTGGCATTATGCAATATCATAATGGATCGCTTGCACTCAGCAATAACCCACGTGGCGGTGTTACTGCGACTATGAAACTACCGCTACATGCTGTACACAGCTAAACTATAGAAATAATAAACATGATAAATAAACGCATACATTTTATAGACGATGATCCTACTGCAGGCGATTTATTCCGTCGTTTTGCGCGGGATAAGGAATACAGCGTTAGTGTTTACAGGGACCCCTTAGCCGCGCTACAAGACATCCGCGAAAACGGCAGCAGCCTTGTTATTACAGACTTAAGTATGCCTGGCATGTCTGGCTTAGATCTATTAGAAGCCGTTAGACAGACAGACATTGAGCTGGCGGTAATCATGATTACCGGGTTCTCCACCGAGGATAATGCTATTAAGGCATTGCGTTTAGGTGCCACTGATTTTATTAAGAAACCTTATGACGTTGAAAAATTACTTTCTCAGGTAGACAGTGTTCTTGAACAATCGGATGTTCGAAAAAAAGAAAAAGCCAGTCGCCCAAGCGTGAAAGACAAGCAAGATCAGTTTGGCATGATTGGTAGATCCAGTGCCTTAACAAAAATTTATGACATCATTGATAAAATTTCAGACATACGCTGCAATGTCATTATTGAAGGGGAATCAGGTACAGGCAAGGAACTGGTTGCCCATGCATTACATAATCATTCCGAATTTTCCGACCAGCCATTTATTGTCATTGATTGTGGATCACTCACCGATACTCTATTAGAAAGCGAGCTCTTTGGCCATGAAAAGGGTGCCTTTACCGGTGCCACACATACCAAACATGGGTTATTAGAAGTCGCCAGTGGCGGGACTATTTTTCTCGATGAAATTTGTAATATTTCTGACAGCATGCAGATGAAATTAATGCGTGCCGTGCAAGCACAAACCGTTACTCGTGTTGGCGGCATTACGCCCATCGATATTGACGTACGCTTTGTGGTTGCGACCAATAGAAATATCGAGAAAATGATTGAAGCTGGACAATTTCGACACGATTTATATCATCGCCTTAATGTCGTCAAAGTAACCATGCCACCATTGCGTGAACGCGAAGAAGATCTCGAATTATTAATACAACACTTTATAAACGAATTCAAAGAACGCTACCAACGAGACATAGAAGGCTTCGATAATATTTCTATGCAAAAACTAAAAAGTTATAGCTGGCCCGGCAATATTCGCGAACTACGCAACTTAGTTGAACGCAATATAGCGCTTGCAGATAGCCCAGTTTTACACATTGAACAAAACTTACTCGGCGGGAAAAATAGCGACGGCATTGATGCGGACTCGCCTACTTTAGATACACTCGAAAGACGTTATATCTTAAAAACATTGAATAACTGCAATGGCAATAAAGAACAAACCGCTACCTTACTTGGTATTAATAAATCTACGCTATGGCGAAAACTACAAAGCTGGCAAAAAACTGATGCGGCTGAAGACAATTAGATGCCTACTGGAACGCAGATAAGAGGCCAGGATTTATTTTTACGCCAACAGTCAAATAAAAATAAAAATGGCCCGTGCATAATTTGTGATGGTATACAGACCCCTGAAAATTTTGGTTCCATTTTACGTGTAGCAGATGCCACTGGAAGCCAGAACATCTGGCTATTAGATAGTGAGCTCGATTTAAAAAGCAAAAAACTGTCTAAATTAGCTAGAAGCGCCGATCAACACTTAGACATAAAACATCTTACACTAGAGCAATTCATCGCGCAGCGGGCTAAGTTCAATCAACTTTACGCCCTGGAAATCACCACACAGTCAACTGATCTTTTCAATACAGATATTAGCCAGTGTGACGGCATCGTTATGGGCCATGAATCTTTGGGCATTAGAAAAGCAATACTTGGCTGTTGCGATAGCGCCATTCACCTGCCCATGTATGGCACCAATGGCTCGATGAATGTTAGCCATGCTTTAAGCGTATTTTTATACGAATGGCGTCGCCAGCAATAAATATTTTGTTATTAGAGACCTTTGCACGATAGAGGCGCAAAAGAAAAATAGGCTAAAATTTTGCTGATTGAGGCAGGAAACGTAGCTAATAGCTGGCTATTGGCAAGTTTTCTAACGAAAAGCAGCGGAATTTGAGTCGTTTTTATTCGTGAATGTATCGTGCAAAAATCTCTATTAATAACCAGATTTCTATTTTGCGTCTAATCATAGAACGAAGCTCATTTAAATGAGCAGTAATAAGGTTATATTTTTAAGGCTTTTTCATGCAATCTTTATTTCAATGGTTCTACGAGATTTATTGAGTCACTTGGCGGCATTAACAATACTGGTTTTACGTTCTGCAACTCTAGCAGTCAGGGGGCAGAGCACCAAACAGCGGTGTCTTTCCCCGAGGGAGATGAGCCATCGCAGGGCACATCCAGAGCGTGTGGGTCAAACTGTTAGATTGCATCTGAGCTACCCTTCACCCAGTTAACGAAAATCATTCGCCCTACCTAACTAGTCCTGCCTCTACTTCGTTTCTTTTCTCTACGCCTTGTAATAATTCAATTAGCTTAAGGGCAAAGTCCATCGCCGTTCCCGGTCCACGCGATGTAATAATTTTTCCGTCTATTTCTATGGCTGTGTTTTTGACCTGGGTATTTTTTAAACTCAAACTATCTAATACACCGGGGTAGCCAGTCGCTGTTTTATTTTCTAATAACCCTGCCTGTGCCAACGCTTTGGGTGCCGCACAAATAGCCGCCACATATTTATTGTTAGCAGCGTGCTGCTGCAACATAGCTTGTACTATTTTATTATCTCGAAGATGATCGGCACCAGGTAAACCTCCGGGTAACACAATCATATCAAACTGCACATTTTGGACTTTTTGCATTTGCGTATCGGGAACAATAGTGGTTCCTCTTGACGCAACTACCGGTAGATCATCCAAACCCGCAGTTGTTACTTTCATTCCAGCACGCACTAACAAATCCATTATAGTGACAGCCTCTAATTCTTCACAACCCTGCGCCAATGGAACTAAAACATGTGACATTTTATTCCCCTATAGATGTACGTTTTGTAGCCGATAAAATATGCATACCTTTAAGTAAATTTAATGCTTCATGGACTTTATAATCGTTGCGTAATTTATTAACAATATTGTTTAACTCACTATCAGATTCATCCTGGGCTTCATTGTTCTTTTCTTTTCTTTCATCAGGATTACTTAAATGCCCTGATAAGTCAGCTTCTGTTATTTTAGATACACCATTCTTAACTCCTGCCGTTAACTGCATATCTTTAATTTCAATATCCGGCTCTATACCTTCAGCTTGAATAGATCGACCGCCAGGCGTGAAATAACGTGCCGTTGTGAACTTTACTGCGCCACCATTGCGTAATTCCTGTATGGTTTGCACCGAGCCTTTACCAAATGATTTTTCACCCATAATCACCGCCCGTTTATGATCCTGCAATGCGCCCGCCACAATTTCTGATGCAGAAGCTGAGCCTGCATTGATTAATACAACTATAGGCGCATCATTCAAAACATCGCCCGACTTTGCATTAAATTCAAAATATGAATCACTGACTCTTCCCTGTGTATACACCAGCTTTCCCTGATCAATAAATAAGTCAGAAACATCTGCTGCTGCATTTAAAACGCCGCCAGGATTATTTCTTAAGTCAACAATCAATCCATTCAGTGGCGCTTTATTTTCTTCCAGCAAATCTTCTATCGCGGCTTTTAAATGCTTCGCTGTTTTAGATTGAAAAGTACTAATTCGCACATAGCCAAAACCGGGTTCTAGCAAATGACTCTTAACACTTTTAACTTTAATAATGGCGCGTTCAAGTTCGAAATTTATAGGACTATCGCTGCCTTCTCGCATAACACTTAATTTTATTTTTGAACCGGGTTTGCCACGCATAAGCTTAACAGCATCATTAAGACTCATATTTTTTACTGGTTTGTTATCTAAATTAACAATTAAATCCCCCGCCTTTATTCCCGCTTTATATGCCGGGGTATCATCAATAGGAGAAATTACTTTTACATAACCATTTTCCATGCCTACCTGAATGCCTAAGCCACCAAACTGACCCGTTGTACCAATTTTTAATTCTTTGTATTCATCTGTATTGAGATATGTTGAATGCGGGTCCAGGCCTGAAAGCATACCGCGAATGGCATTTTCCAATAATTCCTTGTCACTAACCTGTTCTACATAATCAGATTTAATGCGTGCAAAAATATCTGAAAAATTACGCAACTGATCGAGAGGCAGCCCTTGTTCTGATTGTTCCTCTTGCTCTTTCACATCAGTTGGCGCGGCATAACTCACAGCGCTATGAAGGCCGCTTAAAATACTTATGCTAAATAAAAAAGCCGCGGACACTTCCCGTGCTCGTATCATGGTTAACTCCCGTCTAAACACTAAACTTATACCTGTTTATATTGATACTCTCTTCTCAGCATCAATATTGACCTCTATATCTAACACATAATTTCATCTTATTTAAATTTATTATGTCATGTTCTTCCATCTTAAATATCTTGCAGCGCTACATGTCGTACGCGACTAGAACACCATTTTTTGGGATTGACTGGCTTACCCTGTTTACGTATTTCAAAATATAAGCCGGGGCGTAACTGCCCGCCACTGTCGCCCACGCTAGCAATCACTTCGCCTGCTTCAACCCAATCACCCACCTGTTTATATAGTTCCTGTGAATAACCATACAAACTCATATACCCATCGTTGTGATCAATAATAGTGATAAATCCATAGCCTTGCAGCCAGTCTGCAAAAGCAACACGTCCATTACTCACGGCTCTTACCGGCGTATCGTAATCTGCACGAATAATCACACCATTCCATTTGAGATCGCCCTGCTTACGCGCATTGCCAAAGCTAGCTCCCAAATTGCCTTTAACCGGCCATGGTAATTTGCCTTTTAAATCACCAAATGGCTTTTGATTGAGCGGCCCCGCCGGTATATCCGCCAATAACTCACCCAGGGATTCAAGTAAGGTCTCAATACGACCCCGGCTGGACTCTAAACCGTCCAACGTAATCTGCTGGTGATCTATATCCTTCTCTAACTTCGCAAGCAAGTTCTTACGGTTATTTTTATGCCTGTCCAATTTCTTTTTACTGCTGCGTTTTTCACTCAGTAAAGCCTTCAACTCATTGCTAGCCTCGACAACCTTAGCCTCTAAGATCTTCTCTTTTTCAATACTGGCTATAAAACTTTCAATTTCTTTGCCTCTGGCTTGATTCAAATACGTGTAGTACACCATGGCACGGCCCATTTCAGCCGGATCCTGTTGATTTAAAAGCATTTTTAATTGTGGCTGCTGACCCATGGCAAATGCAGAGCGAATTTGAGCGGCAAGTAATTTACGCTGTTTGCCTAAGTTTTTCTTTAATTTTTTAAGCTCGATACGTGTTTTTTTCAGTTTTTTATCTGATTTTTTATATTTTCTCTGTGTTTTTCTTAAATCTTTAGATGCTTTTGCAATTTTTATTTCTAAATCTTTCAATTCCGTACGTACAGAATCGCGTTTATCTTTACTTTGTCCGAGAGCCGATAACACACCTGTAATCTTGTCACGGATTAAATCTAATTTTGTTTGGTATTCTTCCGCTGATTCTGCCGTAACCGTCAGTGGCACGGCCATTAACAAAACAGTAAACAGGAGTATTTTTACATAATAATGTTTGAACATATTGTTGAATACTATTGGCTTTTGGTGTTTACTGGCTTAGCAGATTATCTGCTAAACCCAAATTAAATAATAAAACACTGGATATGATGAATTATTTCAGTTAAATAGTATCTATCATTTTATGGTAGTTTACTAATATAAGTGTGCTTAAATTCAGCGGGATGGACAATATGGTTGCAAATGTAGAAGAAACTCAATTAATGACGCGAGAAGAGGACATTGATCGCGCTTCTCGTTCACTAAAGGCGATGTCACACCCTCTACGCCTTAAGATATTATGTACCCTACAGGATCAAGAAGTAAGTGTGCAGGATATTGTGGATAATGTTGGCACGTCACAAAGCAATATTTCACAACATTTAGCCATCTTGCGCGACAAAGGCATACTTGCTTCTCGTAAAGACGCCAATAGAGTGTTCTACCGAGTAGGTGATGCCCGCACGCTACGCTTGATTAGCATGATGCAGGAAGTTTTCTGCTCACAGCGTGGTTACAACGAATAAAATTTAAATAATGGCCTGCTTATATGGCCATTAATTTGTATACTACGAGCCTCCGATCACACCCTGATCGGAGGCTTCATGGTTTATAGTTCGGAGAAAATAATGGCTCAACTCATTGAGTTTGCTGGCAACAACCTGATTATGGTTGCTGCCCTGCTAGTAATTCTAACGCTAATTTTAAAAACAGAAATTGGCCTTAAGCTTAATAACATTCCACAACTCAATGTTAACGACGCTGTACGTCTAATGAATGACGATGATGTGATTATTTTGGATGTACGCGAAAGCAGTGAGTATAGTGCGGGTCATATCCGTGATTCTATTCATATTCCAATCGGCTCACTGAGTAAGCGTATTAGTGAATTAGATAAGCACAAAAACAAAAAAATACTGGCTTATTGTCGTTCAGGCAATCGCTCCAACGGAGCCTGTCGACTTCTTAGCAAACAGGGCTTTGAAAACGTCAACAATATGGCCGGTGGTGTTATCAGCTGGTCTGCCGCCAATCTACCTCTTTCTAAAAAGTAACCGTTACGAAGTATTCATATGTCTCAAGCAAAAATTATCGTCTACTATGCACCTTTTTGCCCATACTGTGGCTGGGCCAAGCAATTACTCAGCAGCAAAAACGTCGAATTCAATATGATTAATGTTAATGATGCCGCTGAAATTCGCCAGGAAATGGAGCAACGCTCAGGGCAAACTAGCGTTCCACAGATATTTATCGGTGAAACTCACGTAGGTGGCTATGACGACATCGCCGCAATGGACGACAAGGGTGAGCTAGACTCACTTATAGCCGCAGGTTAAGCATGCAACTGGTTTGCCCTCATTGCGCTGCACTAAACCGCATACCTGACTCCAGGCCTCTGATGCAGGCCAAATGCGGCAAGTGCCACCTGCCTTTATTTACAAAGCAGGCATTGCCCGTTTCGCAGACCATGTTCGAGCGCATGCTGCACAAATCGGATATTCCCCTGGTCGTCGATTTCTGGGCGGCCTGGTGCGGCCCCTGCAAAATGATGGCACCTATATTTGAGCAAACTGCACAGCAAATAGAGCCCCGGGCACGCCTGCTAAAAGTAGATACTGAAGCCGAACAAGCATTGGCTGCTCGGTATCAAATTCGCAGCATTCCAACATTAATGGTATTCTCGGCGGGCAAAGAAATAGCCAGAGTCTCCGGTGCACTTGACCAGAGCAGCCTGTTGGCCTGGATTAATCAAAATATATAAAATAGATTTAGGTTTTTAAAATGAGCGAAGAACAAATTCAGCAACAATTTTCTATCCAAAAGATTTATCTAAAAGACGTATCTTTCGAATCGCCCAATGCACCCAGTGTTTTCACAGAGGGCGAGTGGAAGCCGGAAATAAATGTGCAAATCAACACCGAGGTTAAATCAAGCGGCAACGACCTTCATGAAGTGACGCTGACGGTCACTGTTACGGCTAAGCAGCAAGACAAGACGGCTTTCCTGGTTGAAATTAAGCAAGCGGGCCTGTTCCAGTTAGCCGGTTTTGAGCAAGAGCAAATGGGGGGCATGCTGGGTGCTTACTGTCCAGAAACACTATTCCCTTATGCACGTGAAGCGATATCTGACCTGGTAACCAAGGGCGGTTTCCCTCAATTACTGCTTTCGCCGGTTAATTTTAATGCCCTGTATATGCAGCATCAACAGCAACAACAAGCTCAAGCGGCACCGGATACAGCGCACTAAACCATTTCATGTCTACCTCTAAAAATAGACACATTGCCGTGCTTGGCGGCGGATCCTGGGGAACCGCCCTGGCTATCCAGGTTGCAAGGGCAGGCCACGAGGTTGTGCTGTGGGATATCAGCCCAGAGCATATCAGCGCAATGCAACAAAGCCGCAGCAATGAGCAATACCTGCCGGGTATTCCATTACCAGCCGCGCTACAGCTTAGCGACCAGCTAGAGCCAACGCTTAAGCGGGCCGATACTATCTTGCTTGCCATCCCCAGCCATGCAGTAAGGCCTTTTCTACAGCAAAATCACCAGTGGATTCATCGCGAGCAGCACTTCGTCTGGGCCACCAAGGGCCTGGAAGAGGGTAGCGCCAAACTTGTTCACCAGGTCGTAGCGGAAGAGCTTCCTGAATGTAAAAACACCGCCGTTGTCTCAGGCCCCACTTTTGCGGGTGAAGTCGCTAGAAACTTACCTACCGCGGTTACAGTTGCGGCTAGCAGCCACGCCATCGCCAAGGATGTCGCTAGTTTTTTACATTATGGCAATTTTCGCGTTTACACATCGGAAGATATGCTTGGCGTAGAGCTTGGCGGCTCGCTTAAAAATGTGCTGGCTATCGCCGCAGGCATTGCCGATGGCTTAGGTTTTGGCGCGAATACCCGCGCCGCTTTAATCACCCGTGGGCTCCATGAAATAATGCGCCTCGGCCTGGCTATGGGTGCTCAACCAGAAACCTTTATGGGCTTAGCGGGGCTAGGTGACCTGGTTCTTACCTGTACTGATAACCAGTCGCGGAATCGTCGTATGGGTTTGGCTTTAGCGGATGGCTCAACGATTGAGCAAGCAAGAGCGCAAATTGGACAGGCCGTTGAAGGTGTAAAAACCGCCCGTGAGGCCTGGCAACTGGCGCAGCAATACCAGGTTGAAATGCCCATTATCGAACAGACTTATCGAGTGTTATACGAAGGCAAATCACCAAGAGATGCTGTGCATGATTTACTTGGCCGCGAAGCCACATCTGAATAATCAAATACAGCACGTCATTGTTAGCAAAAGGCGCCCCAGCTAAACCGAGCCAACAAAGCCTAGCTGACGCCACGCCTCGTACACAATCACTGAAACGGAGTTAGACAGGTTCATACTGCGGCTCTCTGCCTGCATCGGAATACGGATCACTTGTTCTGCAGGTAAACTGCTAAGGTATTCTGCTGGTAAACCGCGCGTTTCCGGGCCAAATATAAAGGCATCATTTTCTATATATTCGGCTTCACTATAATTTTTCGTGCCTTTCGTAGAACAGGCATATACTCTATTAAAATCATTCGCCTGCATACAGGCATCCAGATTTTCCCAGACTTTCAACTGCGTAAATTCAGCATAATCCAGGCCTGCTCTGCGGAGTTTTTTGTCGTCTAACTCAAAGCCCAATGGCTCTATTAAATGCAGCTGATTTCCGCTATTTGCACATAAGCGGATAATATTCCCCGTATTGGGCGGTATTTCTGGTTGATACAGGATGATATTGAGCATTAAATATCTTTATTTTCAATTAGTTAATATGGTTTATTTATGTAAAACATAAAATAGTGTATATTAATTTTTGACTAAATTATAATTTAAGTCTAAAAATCCAATATAAGCTAACTATAACAAGGGATTACAGTCATGGGCGATTCGCTTAATGACGAAATTCATCAAAGTATGCAAAAGCCGACTGTATTACTCATTGATGACGACCCTTTAATTACGGAAAGCCTGGGCTTTATATTAAATCAGCACTACCAGGTCGTTACGGCCGAATCTAGAGCAGAGGCCAGGGCCTTACTGGCCAATTTAAGCAACAAACCCGAATTAGCTCTGGTTGACCTTGGCTTGCCCCCGTTACCCCATGCGCCAGATGAAGGCTTCGCTTTAATTGAAGACCTGCTTGCATACGATTCTCAAATAAAAATTCTCGTACTATCGGGCCAAAGCGACGAGGCAAATATGCACCATGCCTTAACCCTGGGTGCTGTCGACTTTATACCAAAGCCCGCCGACCCTGCACTGCTACAAGCCCGCCTTAAGCACCATTTAATGCTCAAGCAGGTCGAAAACAAGCAACAATTAACTAACAACACATCAACTATTATCGGCGAAAGTGCCTCTATTGCCGCACTACGCGAGCAAATTGCCCAATTTACCAACTCTATATTTCCAGTGCTCATTCAGGGTGAGTCGGGTACCGGTAAAGAACTGGTTGCCCAGGCTATACACCAGCAAAGCGAGCGATCAAATAAGCCGTACCTGATTATTAACTGCGCAGCAATTGCCCCTGAATTACTTGAAGCCCAGCTGTTTGGCCATGCCAGGGGCGCCTTCACTGGCGCCGATAAAGCACGTAAAGGCTTCTTTGAAGAAGCCGCCGATGGCACTTTATTTCTTGATGAAATAGGCGAAATGGCTTATGAGCTTCAGGCCAAACTACTGCGCGTACTTGAAAGTGGTGAGTTTTATCGTGTCGGCGAAACACGCTGCATAAAGTCACATGCGCGTATTGTTGCGGCCACCAATAAATCCCTACATCAAGAGGTCACGCAGGGGCATTTTCGCTCAGACCTTTTCCACCGCCTCAGCATACTAAAAATTCAAATGCCCGCGGTGCGTGAGCGTGAAGGCGATAGCCTGTTATTGCTGCAACATTTTATGCATTTTTACGCTGAGTCACTAAAACCCATTAAATTAGATCATCAGGCCGAAAAAATTTGGCTCACCTATGAATTCCCGGGCAATGTACGCGAACTGCGTAATATTGTCATTCGTCTTTGCACCAGGTTTCCTGAGCAAACAATTACTGCCGGGCAACTGCATGAGGAATTTGAACAGCCATTGCACACCGGCAATATCGATAATGCCAAACAGGAAATGTTCAGCAGCCAGCTGATACAACAGCAATTATCGAATGGCGAGCTAAACCTGAATGATAAATTAAAAGAATTAGAAGACTTTGTGATTCAACAGGCCATGCAGCTATATAATGGCAACCTCAGCAAAGTTGCCAAGTCATTACAAATTAACAGAACCACTCTTTATAGCCGGATGCAAAAGAATGAGCAGAAGTAACCGCGGTTAACGCACAGGTGACGTATGTATTTAGAGCATTTTGGCCTACAACGACAGCCCTTTAAGATAACCCCCGATACCAGTATGTTTTATACCGGTAACAAACGCGGCGCGGCCTTAGAGGCATTAAAATACGCCATTCTTTCCGGCGAAGGCATCATTAAGGTTGTGGGTGAGGTCGGCGCTGGCAAAACCATGCTGTGTCGCATGCTAGAAGTTGAGCTAGATGATACCGTTGAAGTGGTCTATATCGCCAACCCCAGCCTGTCACCTGAAAACATTCTGCACGTCATCGCATTTGAGCTAAAGCTAAACATTACATCTGAATCCAGCAAGCTTGAGGTAATGCAGGCATTACAGACTTATTTGCTGGATAAACATGCACATAATAAACAGGTAGTGGTGTTTGTTGAAGAAGCTCAGAGTATGCCCATAGAGACACTCGAAGAAATTCGCTTATTGAGTAATCTGGAGACCAATGACAATAAATTATTACAAATGGTTTTATTTGGCCAGCCAGAACTCGATGAAAAATTACGTCAGGCCTCCATTCGACAATTAAAAGAGCGTATTACGCAAAACTTTTATCTTGAACCCTTTCCTGCAGCGGATGTTTATAAATATTTGAATTTCAGAATGCGCGCCGTGGGTTACCGCGGGCCCGACCTGTTTTCACAAAAAACAGCGAATAATATTGAACGCAAATCCAATGGCTTAACCCGCCGCATTAATATCCTCGCCGACAAAGCATTGCTCGCTGCTTTTTCCGATGGAGGGCACAATATCGATAGCAAGCACATTAGCCTCGCCGCAAAAGACAGTGACTTTGGACAAGAACACCAATGGCAAAGCACCATTAAACTGGCGATTGGCATAGCCATAGTCATTACCTCTATCTGGATCGGCACGCTGCTGCCTGGCTTGTTTTCAGAGGTTCCTGCCGCAAAAAATACAGCCCCCTTAACAGAGCCGCGCACGAATGTACCTGAGCAGGCTATCGCTCTTGAAGCTCGCTCGCCTCAAGCAGAAACGTCGCGCACTAAAACAACGCACCCCCCTGGCACCAGCCCACTTTCCATAGAGCAGCGCATTCAACAAACACATCAATGGCTGGAAACAGCGGCTGAAGATGACTTTACTATTCAGCTCATTTTGCTCGATGTATGGGCAAAGGTCGAAGTCGATAATTACCTGCAACAGGCCAGCCAATTTCTCGACACAAACAGGCTTTTCATCTATCAAGCCTCAATACGCGGGAGAATGGTATACAGTGTGCTATATAATGAATACCCCGAACGCAGCCTGGCTACGCAGCAATTAAAACAACTTCCAGCAAAAATCAGGCAAAATGCACCTTATTTACGCACAGTAAAGGGCATTAAGGCCGATATACGCAAAACAAAACTGCAACATAACCTTCATACATATGAGGCACAGCTTTGATCTTTCTACGCTTTAAACAACTTATTCATTTAAGTCTTTCACTCGCCCTAAGTATTGCCGTAGTTTCCTGCGGGCCAACCCGTCCAATAAAGTATTCCACAGGGCATATTTCAGAAGTTGCTGAAAAGCAATCCGACATTCCAGCTACTGTTACGCAAACAACCTTATTACCGCCACCTACATTTCGCCCAAAGCTAGAAACCTATACCGTTGTAGTCAGCGGAGTTTCAGCTAAAGACCTTTTATTTTCTATGGCCCGTGATGCAAAAATTAATTTAGATATTCATGATGATATAGAAGGCATTGTCACGCTGAATGCGATAGATCAAACACTCGAACAAATATTAGACCGCATTGCCCAACAAGTGGCTATTCGTTATTCACTAGAAGACAACACGCTTCGCGTTAGGGCCGATAAACCCTACTTAAGCACTTACAAAGTAGACTACGTAAATATTTCACGTAAATCTAAAGGTGTTGTTCGCGTTGCCACCAATATAGGTTCTACTGGCCAGGGTGAAATCGGCGATGCACAAGGTGGTAACAGCACAGAAAACAATAGCTCTTTAACCGAAGTGAATATTGAATCAAGCAATACATTTTGGGCTACATTAGCTGGCAATATCATTGAGATACTATACGACGATAAAGACGATGCACCACAAGCCCAGACAACTGATGGCAAAGAAAACAACAATAATGTAATTGTTAACCGCGAAGCAGGGCTTATTGTTGTTCGCGCTACGTATAAACAGCACCTTGAAATACAAAAATTTATCGACAATGTATTAAGCAATTCAAAACGCCAGGTAATGATTGAGGCGACCATTGCAGAAATTAAATTAAGTGACCGCTACCAAACCGGTGTGGACTGGACAATGGTTACCTCTGGTTCGAATGCTTCAGCAAATATACTAACTAATCTTACCGGCGACAATTTAGTGAATGCACCTTTTTCATCTCTCACACTAAGCGGCACATCTGGTGGAGATCAGGTAGGTATTGCACTTCGTGCATTAGAAGTATTCGGCGACGTTACTGTTTTATCAAGTCCAAAAGTCATGGCCATTAACAATCAACCTGCCATTTTAAAAGTCGTTGATAATCTTGTATATTTTGAAATGGAAGTAGACACCTCCATATCCGGCACCTCCTCTATTTCTCGAACTACATTTGAAACTGAAATTAAAACGGTACCGGTTGGCTTTGTAATGGCTGTAACGCCATATATTAATGAACACAATGTAGTCACTCTAAATATTCGCCCAACCATTTCACGCGTAATCGATTCTGTTGAAGACCCTAATCCGGCCTTTAAAAATGCCAATGTTATTTCATCTGTTCCGGTTATTCAGGTGCGCGAAATCGAATCGATTCTAACCATTAACAACGGTGACACCGCGGTGATTGGCGGCCTAATGCAGGACACCGTAAACGACAAATCAACAGGGGTTCCATTTTTATCTACTATTCCTATTTTGGGAAATCTATTCAAATACGAAAATGATCAACGGGAAAAATCAGAACTGATTATTTTCATTCGCCCAATGGTCATTAATCATGCCAGCTTAACGAGTGACTTGTCAGAGTTCCAAAAATACTTACCGAAAACACCTTCTGACAATACTCAACAGAAACAGCAAAAAGCGTCTCACTAGCTGGTAAACCTATGAGCCTGTTACTAGATGCATTAAAAAAAGCAGCGGACGACAAGAAGAAAAATCTTGCGCTTGATGATGTTGCAGAAAAACCTGCCAACACAGACGAAAGCCTGGAACTAGAACTTAATTTAGATTCAGGTATGGCAGAGCCTTCTAATGACGAAGATTTCCCAGCGGTTGATGAGGCATCAATGCCTCAAGCTGTTATTGCGAAATTTATTAGTGAAAAAGCCCCACAGGAATTTTCCGCAGAGAAAGAATCTAAAAATTTTACTGACAAAATTATTGCCGAAGATACTGACGAAGATGTTGCTACAAAATCTATCGATAGTAGTTTAGAAAAAACGGTTAAAGCCGGTAAAGCGAGTATAAAAACAGATAAGCTTAGCACTCCAGGCTTACCTGATGAATCTTCTGTTATATCCGTTACAGGTATTGCCAGCACAAACACAGAAAAAGAAACAGTCGCTGACAACAACTCATCGACCACAAACAAGCCGACAACAAGCAAAGCTAATAGCGCTTTCACTAAAGGCATTAAAACAGAGCAGGCGTTATCGGCACTTATAAATAAAAGCAATCAACATAGCCAGCAGGAACATTTGAAACAAACCATTACAATAGCAGCATTTATAGCTCTTTTACTCATCGGCTCTGGCTTATTTTTTTATATAAAAATGGATACGGCAAGCCAGGAAATTTTTATTGCCAATAACAACCAGGCACCTGTAAATAGAGCCCTGGAACCTGGGCAACAAAATACCCGCCCGGTTATTTCTAAACCTGAAAGAAGAGTAGAAAAAACGCTAGTGCCGGAGAAAGCGGCTACAAAGAAAGCAACATCCCAGACGACTGGCAAAAAATCTACATCAATAAGTATTCTTCATACTAAAAAACAAGACCCTGTTAGTGCGCTCATACTAGAAGCATATAACCAGTTTTATCGCGAAAATTATGCGCAGGCAAATGAACTATATATGCACGTTATTCTACGCGAGCCTAACAATAGAGATGCCTTATTAGGCCTTTCAGCTATTGCAATAAAACAACAGCGTTATGAGTTTGCACGACAAAAATATCTATACCTGTTGCGCCTTAATCCTAAAGACAGCATTGCAATTGCCGGCATGAGCAGCATTAAAAATGATATTGACCCACAGCTAAATGAAAGCCAGCTTAAATTTATGCTAAAAGAAAATCCAGATGCCGCACATTTATATTTTGCTTTGGGCTCTTTACATGCTTCACAAAAAAAATGGCCCGAAGCCCAATCGGCATATTTTAGCGCGTGGTCTGCGGAAAATAAAAATGCGGATTATGCATATAATTTAGCTGTCAGCCTTGACCATTTAGATAAAAGAGATCAGGCACTGGACTTTTACACACTCAGCCTTAAGTTAAAGCAGGCATCAAGTGGAAATTTTTCTTCTGAAAACACCTCGCAAAGAATACGTACTTTAAAAGAGAACAATAAATGAGTTCGGCTTCACAAGAAACCATTTCAGATTTAGGCTCTGCACTAAGGGCTAAAAAGAAACGCTTAGGTGAAGAATTAATTGCACAGGGCCTGGTCACAAATGACCAGGTCAGCATCGCCTTAAAAGAACAGAAAAAAACCGGCAAACCACTCGGTGAAGCCCTGGTTTCCCTGGGCTTTGTAACAGAAGGTGTTTTACGTGATGCATTAAGTGTAATGCTTGGCAGAGAAAGCATTGATCTTTCTAACATCGTGCCGGATAACGAAGCGATAAATTTAATTCCCAAAGACCTTTCTGTGCGTTTCAATATTATTCCCATCAGCCTGGACACCGAAGAAGGCTCCTTGTCAGTTGCAATGACGGATATTTATAATCTCGTTATTCTCGATCGTCTACGCGCCATTATTGGTAACCGCATTGAACTCATACCCTTACTCGCCAGCGAAAGCCAGATATCCGATGCCATTGATCAATTCTACGGTTATGAGCTTTCTGTCGATGGTATTTTAAATGAAATTGAAACCGGTGAAATAGACTACGACAGCCTGGATACAGAAGGTGACGCATATAGCCAGCCATTAGTTAGACTCGTGGATGCTATTCTTGCCGATGCCGTTAAACATGGTTCATCGGACATTCACTTTGAACCAGAGCAGGGCTTTTTACGCTTACGCTACAGAATTGATGGCGTACTTCGCCAGGTGCGCAGCTTACATAAAGATTACTGGTCTGCGATTGTAGTTCGACTCAAGGTTATGTCGAACATGAATATCGCAGAAACCCGTGCGCCACAGGATGGACGCATTAGCCTGAATATTCGCGGCCACCAGATTGATTTTCGTGTGTCATCTCAGCCCACCACACACGGTGAAAATGTTGTGCTTCGTGTGCTCGATAGAGCCAAGGGCATTGTAGCCATTGATGATCTGGGCCTGCATGAAGAGGCCTTGTCTCAACTAAAATTAATTATGGCGCGCCCGGAAGGCATTGTATTAGTCACTGGCCCTACGGGTAGCGGTAAAACGACTACGCTTTATTCCATGCTCGGCTATGTACGCTCTGAGCAAGTCAACATCATGACGCTGGAAGATCCCGTCGAATACCCCATGGACATGATACGCCAAACGTCTATTAATGAAGTTCTACGCATGGATTTTGCCAATGGTATCCGGTCATTAATGCGCCAGGATCCAGATATTATTCTAGTCGGCGAAATACGTGACCCCGATACTGCCGAAATGGCGTTTCGTGCGGCGATGACAGGCCACCAGGTTTATTCGACATTGCACACCAACTCGGCCATTGGTTCTATTCCGCGCCTGATGGATATTGGCGTTAAGTCAGACATTATGTCTGGCAATATCATCGGCATTATTGGCCAGCGACTCGTGCGTAAACTTTGCCCTCACTGCAAAACAGCCCATGAAGCATCGGATATCGAAAAAACGCTTTTAGGTATAGATGAAAATACATCGCTGCAACTGCATGATGCGACAGGCTGCGAGAAGTGCGAAGACATTGGTTATAAAGGCCGCGTGGCTATTTTAGAAGTACTCAGAGTCGATGCAGAACTGGATGAGATGATTGCTGAAAATATCACCCTCGGTAAAATTAAAAAGCACCTGAAAAATAATGGTTTCCAGACACTTGCAGACGATGCCGCGAGACGCGTTATTGAAGGCACGACTACGCTAGATGAAGTTAGTCGTGTTATCGACCTGACGGACAGGCTGTAGATAACACGCATGTCAGTTTCATATAAGTATAAAGCCATCGATAGCAACGGAAAAATTCGCAACGACCGAATTGAAGCGGATAATTTACTGGATTTAGAAAAACGCCTAAGTGGCATGGGCCTGGACTTAATCAACTACCAGGAAAAAAAACCGAGCCTAATCAGCTTTAAGAAAAAAGGCATCACCCGCAAGGACTTAATTAATTTTACATTTCAGATGCAACAATTAACAAAGTCTGGCGTGAGTATTTTAGATGGCCTGGGTGACCTCAAAGATTCTGTGCCTGATGGCAGAATGAAAGAAATGCTTATGGGTTTATCTGATGAAATACAGGGTGGCAAAACATTTTCTGGTGCCCTGGCTGAATTTCCAGATATATTTGATAGTGTTTATATTACGTTGGTCCAAGTCGGCGAAGAAAGTGGGCGCATTTCAGAAGTGCTGCACGATATGGCGGAAACCTTAAAGTGGCACGATGAGCTTATTGCTCACACACAAAAAATTATGATCTATCCAGCGATAGTTACTTTTGTCATTATCGGTGTCGTAACCTACTTAATGATCGCCCTGGTTCCGGAGCTAATTCCCTTTATAAAAGATATCGGCGGAGAAATCCCCATTCATACTCGTGCATTATTAGTAACTTCAGATTTTCTTGGCAATTACTGGTATTTTGTTTTTGGCGTACCTATCTTATTGTCTATCTCAATAACTCAGCTGGCAAAACGAAAACCAAATGTACGCATGTTGATTGATAGACTAAAACTCAGGCTTTATATTTTTGGCCCACTAATATTAAAAACCAACCTTGCCCGCTTTGCCAATTATTTTGCCATGATGTATTCATCTGGCATTACCGTGCTCGATAGTTTAAAAATATCTGAAATGCTGGTGAATAATGCCGTATTAACACAATCCATTCGCGATGTAAGAGAGCGCATTGCTGATGGCGGGCAAATATCGGAGAGCTTTGAATCCGTTAATGTTTATCCACCGCTGGTTATTCGCATGATTAAAGTGGGCGAAAACACCGGTAATCTGGATGAAGCCCTGTTAAATATTAGCTATTTTTATAACCGTGAAGTAAAAGAAAGTGTAGATAAAATGGAAGCCGCAATGACACCTGTACTCACCATTATACTCGGAGCCATTATGCTGTGGATTATGTCTGCTGTTCTTGGCCCTATTTACGACTCACTAAGCAAAATACAATAATATCGTGAAACGCATATTTTATTACTCAGGCTACAGACTCACCGTATTTCATTGGAATAACAATGAATGCATCGCCACTTATTCATTTAATCCGGGTGATGAAGGCCTGGATAAATTCCAAACCTATTTACGTGCCACCGCCAATACACCGGCACGGATTCTTGTTGATCTCATAGAAGAAGATTTTAAAAAAGAAAGCATACCCCATGTCGGTGCCGCCGATAGAAAGGCGATTGTCAGTAGAATAATAGATCGCCAATATAGAAAGAATACAGACTTTGCAACCTTCAGAGTTGTGGACAGGGAAAAAACCGGGCGCAAAGACGATGTGATTCTTTACAGTGTTTTAAGTAATCCAGAAATACTTGATCCCTGGCTAGAGCCTATGAAAGAAATGGGCATCGCTATTTCTGGTATATGGTCGCTGCCATTATTAACACCCAGGCTATTTAGCAAACTAAAAATTAAAGCCCATAATGTTTTACTGGTGTCTCAGCAGGTTCCCAGTAACCTTCGTCAAACGTTTATTAAAAATGGAAAGTTTGAAAGTAGCCGCTCGGCGGTTGTAAATTTAGAAGATGCTAGCATAGGCGAGTACATATCAACTGAAGTAGAACAAACCATTCGATTTTTAGCCAATCAGCGACATATTGGATTTGATGAAAAAATTGAAATTCATGTTCTGTGCAGAAAAGCAGATATTGCTGAGATTCAATCTAAATGCTTAGATACTAACTTACGCATTTTTCACTACCACGAATTAAAAGAGTTAGAGGAAGCGCTTAATTGCAACATTCAATCTGCAGAATACACTAACGGAATTTATTCCTATGTATGTGCAAGCCAAATAATTCCCGTCGGCGACTACGGTAATAAGTCTACTTTTATAGATTATTACGGGCAATTAACTTCGAAAGCACTGTACAGCGTAAGCGCCCTGCTATTACTAGCCGCTACCATTCTGTCATTTTCATTTGTATCTGAATCAATTGTACTAGATGATGAAGCCATTACGTTACGTAAGCAGGCAGAAGTTATCAGTATTAGTTATCAAAAGAAACTGGCCGCTATGGAACCCAGATTAAAGCAGGCAGAGAGTATGCAATCTTCTGTTTTATTAGCGGAAAACATAAAATCAAATCGCGTCGTGTCACCACTTAGTTTCATGAGTTTTATAAGCCGCACAATTGCCCGCAACGAATTTCACGGCACGGAAATAACGGCCTTGTCCTGGAAACAAAACCAGGCCCTAACCATTCCAGTTAAAAACACACGGAACGTCATCAAACAAACGATTGATTATGGAAAACCATCACCCATTAATCAAGTTGCCAGCATTACTGGATACATACATATATCTAAATACGGACTAAAAGAAAGCGTACACAAAGTAAATGCACTCGCAAAGGCACTGCAAGACCATGAGCTTATTATAAAAACAAACATTAAGCGTATACCCGTTGATACTCGCCCCGAAGCTAGCATTGACCTGGAAGCCAACCAATCCATAAAAGCAGGTAGCTCTACCGATAAAGAGCAGGGCCAATTTGAAATTGAATTACTCATGTTGGGTAATCAGTCATGAAAAGCCATTTTTTTAAATCCATACAAAAAGAACTGACCGTTTTTTTACTCAGCATCGTCATTGCAACAATTATTATTGTCATTTCATACTCTGTGTTACAAACATCTATGCAGAATAAAACCTCTCAAAATACTGCGCTGATTAATGTAAAACAAAGATATTATACGGCGATTGAAAGACGCCAGTTATTAGAAGAATTTGAAACCAGATTTATTACATTAAAAAAAGCAGGTGTTGCCAATACAGAAGATCGTTTGAATTGGGTAGATGCCATTTCAAACATCACAAAGAAATACCAAATTCCTTACCTTAAATATAAAATTGATAAGCAGGAAAAACTCAAATCTGCTACCTTAAGCTCTCGTTATCCAGATATTGATATTTATAAATCGACGATGACACTCAATATGCAATTACTTCACGAAGGTGACCTGTATACAGTTATTAACAAGCTAGACAAAACCGCAAAAGGCCTGTTCGACGTACAGAGCTGCACAATAGCCAAAAATATGTCCCAAGATATTTCTCTACTAGATAAAGACAGCGATAAAAACTTTGCCTCTGTATGTGTACTCAACTGGTATACCATGCAAAAGAAAACAACAGCACTGCCTACGCGAGGAAACCCCAATGTATAAAGTTGGTTTTTTATTACTATTGTTACCGTTAACCAGCCATGGCGAAATTTCATCCGTAAATAATCTACGCACTTTTTTTACATCGAAACAGGTGCGTATCCAGCTGGATCATCTACGTTCTTCAGGTAAATATTCTACAGACTCTGGCAGTGCATCTATACTACATCAACCGGTAAAAGTTAAAATGCAAGGTGTTGTTATTCGTGAAGGCAAAACCCCCATTGTGTTCGTTAACGATGAAAACACCTTAAAAACACATCACTTAAGTAATGACGTTACCGTAAGAGATCATAAGATCAAAAAACAGGGGTATAAAATTCCCGTTAAAGTTAACCAGCAGGGCGTTACTTTAAGGCCGGGGCAGCAGTGGGATGAATCGAGTAGAAAGGTTGAAGATAGCTATCGGATAAAAGAACCTAAAGATAAGCCTGAAGGTGTGGCTAATTTAGTTAAATCAACGATACTTAAGTAGCTTACTGAAAGACTAAATTCTCAATTATTAATATGTCAAAAATAAATAACCAACAAGGCGTTGCCCTCATCGTATTCTTTTCTGCGGTACTTGCCGCTGGGGCTGTTTTGCTGTTATCAACATTGGCTGATAACAATAATCGTATATCTAATCAGAATTCAACCACTGAATCATTAGCACAAGCTAAAGAGGCATTACTATCTTATGCTGTTAACTACTATTTAAGCAACTTAGGTATTCACGGCTTATTACCTTGTCCAGAGGATAAAAACTCACCTCTTTTAGATGAAGGTATTCAAACTGCTAATTGCGCCAGCATGCATGAAAATAGCTTAGGACGATTAGCCTGGAAATCACTTGATATCCGCCCTCTTAAAGATGCCAGTGGCGAATGTTTGTGGTACGCCGTATCCGGTGGTTTTTTTAGAGGCCCTCGATCACCTATGACAAATGCCGACACACCTGGCATGTTTCAAATTTATAACGAGCAAGGTGTACTTGAAAAAGGCGCTATGCCTGAAGATAGAGTTGTCGCCGTTGTTATTGCTCCCGGTCTTCCACTCTCAAATCAAAATCGATTACCCGCTAGCGACTTGCCCTGCAAAGTAGCTCGAGGCGCTGTTTCCGCCTCGGACTATTTAGATAACTACCTAGGCATTAACAATGCTATTGTCGACACGGTTAATACCGATACCATTGATGACTTTATTACATCTAATAGATTAAAAACAAATACTGCTTTAAATGATCAAATAATTACGATCACTACCAATGATATATTTAATGCTATCAAAAAAAATAATGCCCAATATAAACTAAAAATAAACACTCTAGCTGATACCTTTGTTACTTGTTTAAGTAATTACGCAAACAATAGTAATCTTGCATTTCTAACTAGTAGTGGGAGTGGAAGCGGCGGCAGTGGTACCGGCAGCACCCCATCTACATGCCTTAACGATTGTAGAGATGACTGTGATGCTGATCGTAATTTATGCATACTCAGCTCACCAAGTGGTCCTGGTAGGGCGCAATGCCAACGTGATAGAGCTGACTGCCGAAGAACATGCACATCGACTTGTACAAGTACTGGTGGAAGCTCATCTACTGCATTCAATTTACCTTGGCCAGCACCTATCGATATATCCGGTGACTTTAGAGTGCATGCAAATTATACAGATTCAAACGTTATGACAAACACATTAGGTCGTTTCCCATTTACAACGCCTGCATCTAACACGCTAACATCTTCACAAGATCTCACTACAGACCCAGCATGTCGCCTGAGTATCGCCAATGATGAATACCGATTATTATGGCAAAACTGGAAAGACCACTGGTTTTACATCACACATACTGACTATTTACCCGGCACATCGTCAGTACAAAATTCCACCGCCTGTGTCGGTACTAACTGTTTAACCGTTAATACCCGTAGTTATGCATCTCTACTTATATTTTCTGATAGCAAAATAACCACTTCCCCTTTTAATCAACTTAGACAAGACCCCTATATTGAAAGTAATACAATCATAGGTAATTTAAAAACAGAGCTGACTAATTATTTGGAAGGTACTAATGCCACATCATCAACATCAAATACTTCATTGATATTTGATGATTACACTGCACTGCCCCCTGCGGATCAAGCTAGAGTAAATGATCGTATATATTGTATAAATATAACAAGTGCTGGCGTTACACAGGGCTACACTTATAACTTAAACAATGATCCTGTATGCAATTAGGTAGAACAATGAAATCATCTAAAGGCTTTACTCTTATTGAGGTTGCTATTGTCTTCACAATAATAGCTGCATTATTAGCTGCTGCTATTTACCCACTCACGGCACAACGAGAGTCTGCACATATTGCTAGCAGTAAAATTCAACTCGATGAAATTCAAGAAGCCATATATGGCTTCGCTATTGCACAAGATCGTTTGCCTTGCCCAACTACACCCGGTAACGGAGGCGTATCTCAACCTCAAAATCCAGTGAGCTCCTGTAATACTTATCATGGTTTTGTTCCATCAAGCACCTTAGGTATTAACGGAAATGTTAATTGCGATGGTTTACTATTAGATGCCTGGGGTCAGCCTTATCGATATAGCATTACAAATACAGATGTTGGAGGCAATGGAGCAGATGATTTTATTGTTACAAATGAAACATCTGTAGTCGGTATTACAAACTTAAACCCTGATCTATGGATTTGTAGAGATCTTGCTGTTGATTGCTCCACCAGTTTGGCCACTGACCGTGTGAGTAGTAACGCCGTTGCGGTTATCTACTCTTTAGGGAAACCTCGTTCTACATCTAATGCTCAAGAAGATGAAAATGCAGGCGAAGCTAACACGGGCAGTACCTGTGGGATTGCTAATTATGCCATTGCTAATGATACATTTTTTTATGCTGCGGAACGGCGTGAACAAGTTGGCCAGGAGTTTGATGACATTCTTATTTGGGTATCTCCAAATATTCTGTATGCAAAACTATTAAAAGCGGGACAGCTCCCTTAAGTTTATGCCTCCAACCTCTGCCTCAAATTCCTCAATATCTTATACGGCAACACCCGCTGTATAATATTTACTATCCAGCTCGGCAACCAGCCTTTGGGGTCCGCATGATAACTGAGTTCTACTTTCGTTAAGTTTTTATTTATTTTAGTCAGCGTATAAACACTCTCAAATATTTCGCCGCGGATATAATTTACATTCTCTGGCATATACCGAGTTTTTACCGAACGCATTTTATAGATTAATTGATCGCTCGATTCTTGCACCAGCTCCAGGCTATAAACAAAATCACGATCAGAGGCAGGCCAGGGCGCAGAAAACAAACTGTATTCCAGTCGCATCGTTGCTGATTTTACACTAATTAATTTTGACTGCTTTAAAAACGGCACCCATTGATGGCGACTAGCAATATCATCCAGTTCCTGGCGAATTCTTATTAGAGGTACTTTTATTTCAGTAATGGCCTTTGCTTTTACGATATTGGAATTGTGCTGTTCAATGGTATATACCTGTATACCATCATCATCAATGACTTGTTGCCATTGTTTATTTTGTTGCGCCAGCAGGCCTTGCTGAAAAACTAGCAGCATTAAAAACACTGTGCTAGTTGAGATAAGCTTCATTTGATCATTGCGGTTGCTTTAAATTGTGCAAATATAGCTTTTCCTTTTTCAAGCCCTAAAACTTTCGCTGAGCGATAGCTAATCATTGCAACGATCAACTGCTCGCCTAAATGTGCGGTTATTTCATATTTACCATTGGATTTATCTTTTATGCCGCCCACAATAACCGGCAGGCAATTTAATATGCTGCTATCTTCTGGCGGTGTTAAACACAGGCTGACATCTTTTGCATGAATTAAAATACGCAGTGCATCGCCTGACTTTACATCTTGCCCCGTTATAAATAATGACTGCTTCTCACAGCTAATTTGCAACAATTTTTCATCAGAAAAGTTTTTTTCAACCTCGCCCTGCAATATAAAACTCGCACCCTCGGCTTGTGTAAGTAATGGCTGGCTTATACAAAGGCTGGCTAACTCACCTTTGTCTACCACCTTGCCCTGATTCATAACGACGATGTAATCGGCCAGGCGCAGCACCTCTTTTATATCATGGCTAACATATATAACGGGAATGGTTAGTTCTTTATGTATGCACTCTATATAGGGTAACAGCTCTTCGCGTGATTGATAATCTAGTGCGGCCAGGGGTTCATCCATAATGAGTAATTCTGGATTCGATAATAAGGCCCTTACCATAGAGACGCGTTGCTTTTGTCCGCCAGATAATTGCTCTGGATAATGCTGTAATAGCTCTTTTATTTTAAATTTTTCTATGACTTCATTTACATCTAATGTGCTCTGCCTTCTTTTATAGCCAAAACGAATATTTTGTTGCACCGTCATACTGGTAAATAAACGGTTATCCTGAAACACATAGGCTATTTTACGCTGCCAGGGATTTAGCTTTATGTTGCTTTCAGAATCGTCATATACAACACCATTTAATTCTAGCTTTGCATATTGAATGTCAGATTGATCATCCAAACCAGACACATGGTTTAGCACGCTCGATTTGCCCGAACCGGATGGGCCAAATAATACACTGATACCCTGGCCTGGAATTTCGAATGCTACATCGAGTAAAAAATTATTAAGCAGGGTTTTATAGGCTATTTTTATTTCCCTCATTCGCTTATAACCTGACCATCAGTTTTTTATTTAGTGAATAGGTAGTAAACAATACGACAAATGAGAATATTAACAGGCCTGCGGAGTAGGCATGTGCCTGCTGATATTCCAGCACCTCTACATGATCATAAATAACGATAGATAATACCTGTGTGACCTCCGGAATATTCCCGCCGATCATTAACACCACACCAAACTCACCTACGGTGTGCGCAAAACCCAAAGTAATCGCGACTAAAAATCCACGCATAGACAGGGGCAGCACCACATTTTTAAAGGTATCAAATCGATTGGCGCCTAAGGAATAGGCCGCTTGCTGAATTGGTTTACCGACCATTTCGAAACTGGCCTGTAAGGGCTGCACTACAAAAGGCATAGAATAAATAACCGAACCAATCACTAAACCTGTAAAACTAAAACTCAGCGGGCTATCACTAATATACGACCACAGGTTGCCCACAAAGCCATTTGGACTTAAGGCCATTAGTAAATAAAATCCCAACACCGTTGGTGGCAACACTAGTGGCAACGCAACCACCGATTCTAAAATAGTTTTTAATCTACTACGCGTTTGCGATAACCACCAGGCCAGTGGTGTACCCAGCATCAACAAAATACCTGTGGTAATACTCGCCAGCTTAAGCGTGACTAATATGGGTGCCATTTCCATTACAGTTGATACCCGTCATTTTGAATGAGTTTTTTAATATTGGGTGTTTGCATAAAACTTACAAAGGCCTGTGCAGCTTTAATATTACTAGCACTTTTTAACAACAGCATTTTTTGCTGGATTGCCTGATGCTGATTCGTTGCAATACTCCAGTATTCTGCTTTATCAACTTTATTAATCATATGGGATCGTGCAACAAAGCCTAACTCGGCGGCACCGGACTGTACAAATTGTAATGTTTGCGAAATATTTTCGCCATATACCAATTTACTTTTAATATTTTTATACAGGCCCATCGCTTTTAAAGTTTCTATTGCTGCCTTACCATAAGGCGCGGTTTTCGGGTTGGCGACAGCCAGCCTGTTAAAATTATTATTTATCAATTGCTCTCTAACTTGTTGTGCACTCTCCGCATGTGGCTTCCATAGCGCCAATTGGCCGATGGCATAGACCAGCGCTTTGCCATCGTATGCTTTGCCTTGAGCAACTAACTTTTCCGCACGATCACTATCCGCCGATAAAAACACATCATACGGTGCACCATGTATTATTTGTGCATAGAGCTTTCCCGTAGAGCCACGAATAATGGTTACCTGGTGTTCTGTGCTTTCTTCAAACAGGCGCTTTATTTTATTTAATGTCGGATAAAAATTGGCCGCACTTGCCACACGAATATCGGCGGCTTCGATTATTGACACACTAAACCATAAACTAATGAATAATATTGCGCGCATGTCTAATTTATTTATTGATACACGGGTAATTTTTCAATTCTATACGCAATTCTTTGCTCTAAATCTCTATATGCATAGCGTCTGGCATTAGTGTATTGGCGTTCGAATTCAGCTTTTTTTAAGCCTTCTGGAAGGTGATCTATATTTGGCATGTATGCTGATTCTGACATTGCTTTTGATAAAGCATTTTGCATTTTTATCGCCTGCTCTTTAGATGCCGTTGACTTTTCAGCGAGGGCAATACCCGCATGATCAGCGGCTAAATCAGCAAAACTAAAGCCACTCCCGCCCTGCGAATCTTTCACTTCTTTTTGTAAGCCGATTGAGTTAGCTAAAGCAGGGTTTGCCAAACTCGTAATTGCCGCTGAAAGCATAAAATGTTTACTTAAATCATGCCGTTCTTTTATATATATGCGCTGACTGTGCGCTACTTCTTCTGCTGTTTCACCCAGTAATTCAGGAATGTTTTTATTCAATGAATAAGCACCCAGGGCAACAAATAAGGCTCTATTTTCAATAACTGGATTGTGCTTTTCACTTCGCAGTTGTGCATATGAAAACATCGGCTTTATTAAATCATTTAATCTCGCTGTTGCTGGTAGGCGGTGACTTAGCTTCGCTAAATAACTCGCATGTGCTAGCAGCGCCTGCTTAAATTCATCTGAAATGACACGTGAACTTAGCTGGCTCTTAATTTTATCGACGGCCTGCTTATGCCAAATATATTCAACTGACAATTGTTTCTTATTAAAATGTATCGCCTTTACACTCTGTAAAACCAGACGATACTCTGGCACTTTCGATTTAAGCTGCTCATGCAGTTTTTCCTCAACTAACTTTACGATAAAGTCTGGCAATTGATTTTTGCCTATTTGAATCGACTGTATTTGTATGCCTGCTTGAGCCGCCGTATTAACGCTACGCAGTTTTATTCTGGCATTAAGGTATTGACCAACAGGGTTACTCGGTAATTGCATGCTTAATTGCACAAGCGCCTGCTGCTGCTCAAAAATCACTTTTGCATTTAATCGTTGCCCCAACAGGAGAGGTGATTTTTGCGCAATATACCTAAGGGCCTGATTTATATCTTGTTGATCAATTTGGCTATTCGCAACATAAGCCGAGTGCAATTCGGCCAGATTATTTAATTTAATAAACTGCTTCACCCGCCTTAGCTCATCACTGCTCAGCGGTGAGCGCTGTGGTACGGCTGAATATTCATCCAGGCTGTTAGAAACTAGAATGCCCATCAACATACCAAGGATAAAAAAAGTAATGAATATCCATTTAATAATTCGTGCCATATCAGAGCTGCGCGTTGTAATTGATTAGTAAATTTTAGCGCAAACTATAACATGCTCACCCTATTTACAGCTTATACGTTAAAATGTCGCGCATGGATGTTTCTCATATACTCGATGGCTTAAATAATGCGCAGCGCGAAGCCGTAACAGCTGCACCTGGCCCTATGCTTGTGCTTGCCGGCGCAGGCAGTGGCAAAACCCGCGTGCTGGTTCACCGTATGGCCTGGATGATAGAAGTAGAGGGCGTTTCTCCCTTCAGCTTAATGGCGGTAACCTTTACCAATAAGGCCTCTAAAGAAATGCGTGGCCGCGTTGAACAACTGCAGGGCAGCTCTCCACATGGTATGTGGGTAGGCACTTTTCATGGTATTGCACACCGTTTATTGCGCGCGCACTGGAAAGAGGCCGACCTGCCACAACAATTCCAAATTTTAGACTCCGACGATCAATATCGTATGATTCGCCGTGTACTAAAGGGCCTGGAGCTAGATGAGGCTCGCTGGGTTCCCCGGCAAATTCAGGGCTTTATTAATGCCCGCAAAGACGAAGGACAACGCCCACAGCATGTCGATGCGGGCTCCGACCCCATTCGCCAGCAGTTAGTCAGCATTTATGCGGCTTATGAGGCGGCCTGTAAGCGCGCCGGTGTTATTGATTTTGCCGAATTACTGTTACGTAGCCTGGAGCTGGTGCGCGATAATGATGAGCTACGTAATCATTACCGCAATCGCTTCCAGCATATTCTGGTGGATGAGTTCCAGGACACCAACACCATCCAGTACGCATGGATTCGCCTGTTATCAGCGGATAAGCATGGCCGTGGCGCGCAGCTATTCGTAGTAGGTGATGATGACCAGGCGATTTATGGCTGGCGCGGTGCCAAGGTAGAAAATATTCTCACCTTTCAGCATGATTTCCCCAATTCTCTGGTGGTTCGTCTGGAGCAAAATTACCGCTCCACCGGCAATATCCTCAATGCCGCCAATGGGCTAATTTCGCACAATGAAGATCGCATGGGCAAAAGTCTGTGGACAGATGGTGTCGATGGCAACCTGATCCAGCTGTATGCCGCATTTAACGAGCATGATGAAGCGCGTTACATCATCGACCGTATTACTGAGCATGTCTCTAATGGCAACCCGCGCGCAGATATCGCCATCCTTTATCGCTCCAATGTGCAATCCCGTGTATTTGAAGAAAAGCTCATGCAACAGGGTATTCCATACCGTGTATATGGCGGCCTGCGCTTCTTCGAGCGGGCGGAAATAAGGGATGCCTTAAACTACTTACGCCTGGTGAATAACCGCAATGATGACCCATCATTTGAGCGTGTCGTGAATCAACCGACCCGAGGGATAGGTAATAAAACACTCGATGCCGTACGCAATACTGCACGTCTTGCAGATATTTCTATGTGGCAGGCTTCACTGCAACTCATTGAGAACGGCGACCTTACCGCACGCGCGCAAAATGCATTAGAAGGCTTTTTGAAGCTCATCATACAACTGAATGAAGACACCAAACCACTAGAACTATTTGAACAAACAGAGCACATTATTCATGCCTCTGGCTTAATAGATCACTACGCTAAAGAAAAAGGCGAGAAAGCAGAGGCCCGTGTAGAAAATCTACAAGAGCTGGTAAGTGCTGCCAGGGGCTTTGAGTTTGAGCCAGAAGACGGCGAAGAGATGGAGCCGCTCACCGCTTTCCTCACCCACGCCGCACTAGAGGCGGGCGAAGGACAGGCCGATGCCTGGGAAGATTGCATACAGCTAATGACCCTGCACAGCGCTAAAGGCCTGGAGTTCCCGCTGGTATTTATGTGTGGCATGGAAGAGGGCCTGTTCCCACACCAGCGTAGCGCCGAGGAAGAGGGCCGCTTACAGGAAGAGCGCCGCCTGTGTTATGTGGGCATTACCCGTGCACGTGAACAACTGGTACTGAGTTATGCCGAGCATCGCCGCTTATACGGTAAAGAAATTTACCCTATGCCGTCCAGCTTTATTAGCCAGATACCCGCGCAATACATAGATGAAATTAGGCCAAAAGCTCAAGCCAGTAGTTACAGCAATAATTACCGCTCCGCATCCAATGTAACTAAATCTGCATTGGGCAATGAAACAGGTTTTTCACTGGGCCAACGGGTGCTTCACCAAAAATTTGGTGAAGGCATTGTGCTTAACTATGAAGGCCAGGGAAAAAGTGCGCGAGTTGAAGTAAATTTTGATCAAGCAGGTAGCAAATGGCTAGTCCTTAACTACGCCAATTTGCAGCCTATTTAAATAAGCCTAAAATACTTTTTATTAAAAATGATTAAAATAAATATTACATGAAACTACGTATACCTTTCCCAGAAGACCGCGAGTTATTGCCGCTGCTCATTTCTGGCGCAGCCATTATTCTTGGTCTTATATGGATGTTTCTTGGGCAAAAAATCATTTCTCACATTGCCCCTGATCAAAACCAGATTATTTTTTATTATTTCATTAGTGGCATCAGCTTTTCTTTGGCTGCCATTGGTATTTATAGCTTTATCCGCACCATACTCAACTTTACTGAGTTTATGCCCAATACAGATAAGCTCATGAGCTTGATGTTCGAAAACTTACTCGATGAAGAATATGAAGGGGTTTTTCTAAAAGATGATAATGGCATTTATAAATTTATTAGCCCCATGGCGGCATCCGTTCTTAATATCCAAAATCAACAGGCCATTGGTACTACCGATCATCAACTACACAATGCTAGTAGAGCGAGCAAAATAACCCATGAAGACCAACGTATTCTTAATTTTGGTGAAACCATCGTTTGGGAAACAAAAAAAATAACTGCGAATGGCACTGAAATTTATCAGTGTAAAAAACTTCCATGCCGTGATCATAAAGAAAACATTATCGCTATCATTGGAATTTGTAAAAACATCACAAAATTAAAATCATTCCAAAATCTACATCAAGAGCAAGATTATCGTTATACCAACTTATTCAACAAGCTCCCTTATCCTGTTTTCATACTCGACTCTATCAGCCTCAAACCGCTTAATTTTAATAGCTCAATGTATCATTTACTGGGTTATGAACGAGATGAATTTGCACGCATGCGACTCAGTTTACATATAGAGCCTAATGCATTAAATGATTTCCAAAAAACAATTGCCGACATTCTAGAAAATGGCGGAAGAGAGTTTGATACACCTTTTGTTACAAAGCAAAGAAACATTGTAAATATTGCCGGATATGCACAAGAGATAATCATCGATGACAGAGTCTATATACATATGTTGTGTTATGACAACACCGAGACAAAAAAATCCACCGAAACACTCATTAGCTCCGAGCTAAAATACCGCTCTTTATTTGAACACGCAAATGATGCCATTATCATCGTTTCACCAAACACCTTAAATATTATAGACGCAAATGAAATAGCCATTGCTACACTGGATTATTCAAAGGACGCACTATTTTTAATGTCCATACATGATTTAGATGCTTCTACTGAAGATAGCGCCACTTCTCTCAGAATATATGATTTAGAAAATCATAACCATGCACTGTATGAACATGTCATAAAAAATAGTAAGGGAGATGTTTTAGAAGTCGAAATCAATGCTCATAAACTTAATTATGGTCATGATGATGTATACCAATTTGTTATTCGTAATATTGGGGAACGTAAAAAAACAGAGGCTGCACTAAAATCCTCCGAGCACAGGTATCGCCAAATGTTTGAATCTAACATGGCAATCAAACTGGTTATAGATCCCATTAATTTCACTATTGAAGATGCCAACCTTGCCGCTGAAAAATTTTATGGATATACAATCCAGCAACTACAGGGCATGGACCTCGCAAGAATAAACATATTGACGCGAGATAAATTAAATACGCTTATTCAACAAACCCGTGAACAAAATTTAGGCTTTTACAGCTGTCCTCATCGCCTATCTAATGGTGAAGTACGTTTTGTTGAAGTGCGTGATGGGCCAATGGAAATTGATAACAAACAATTGTTCTATTCGATTATTCATGATGTCACAACTAGCAAAGAAGCGGAAAATCAGGTTTTAGTTGCCTCAAAAATGTTTGACCATTCAACTGATGCCGTCATGTTAATAAATGACAACAATCAGGTTGTCTCAGTTAACTATGCATTTACACAAATTACGGGATTTCAACAATCTGAAATTATTAACGCGCCTCCTGAAATAATTCTGGCCGAAAAAAATACATGTTTTTTAAATGACAGCGTACTAAAATCACTAGATTCTAATAATGAATGGCAGGGTGAAATTTGGCATCGACTTAAAACGGGACAAAGTCGACCACTTATTGCCAGCATAAACCGCATTAAAAACACAAGTACTGATGTCTCAAGTTATGTTGTTATGCTGTCACCTAAAAACAGCCAGGTTATCGACCTTGAAAATAAAATACATTATGTAGAACTTACTCAACTGCCTAATAAATCTTTATTTATTGATCGCTTACAAAAAGCCATTGATCGTGCCCAACGTAACAAAAAACACTTGGCCGTCATGCTTATTGATTTTAAGAATTTTTCTGCCATTAATGCTCAATATGGCTACCATGTAGGTGATTTATTATTAAAGGCCATTTCTAAGCGGCTAAAATATAATAGCCGTGACTGCGATACCTTAAGTCATTTATTATCTGATGATTTTGCAATATTAATTGAAGACCTGCATGACATTCAGCAAATTGGCATCGTCGCTCAAAAATTACTCTCAACCTTATCTGAAGACTATCAAACAACTGAACACTCCATACAATTGAATGTGTCTATGGGCATTAGTATTTACCCTGAAGATGGCGACACTACAAATAAATTAATCACGCGTGCCAAAGCGGCATTAGTAACAGCGCAGCAACATCCACCTGGGAATAATTTTGAACTCACTAATGATGCGATGAATAATAGTGCTAATATGTTATTGCACGCCGAATCCAATTTACACACAGCCTTACGCAAAAATGAATTTATTATTTTATTTTTACCTCAAATAAATTCATCAAGCTATAAACTTGAATCGCTCGAGGTTCTGGTTCGTTGGAATCATCCACAACAAGGTTATATTTTACCGCAGAATTTTTTACCTGGAAGCGAACAATCAGGTTTTATTGGTGCCATTGGCATTAATATTTTTGAGCAGTCACTTAAACAATACAGTCTATGGCTAAACCAGGGCTTGGCTATTCCTCAACTAAATATTAATTTATATCAATCTCAGCTTGATTCTGATCTGCTTGAGGTTTTAGTTGAAAAATGCGCCAGATACTCTATTCCTCATAACAAGATTTGTTTAGAATTTTCTGAATCTAATTTCATTATATTAAATGATATTCAACGAGATATACTTCATTCATTACAAGACAATAACTTTAAAATTTGCATAGATGATTTTGGTGAAACATCAACCTCTTTAAATTTCTTACTGCAATGCTCGGTTGATGCGTTAAAACTACACCCTTCATTTATCAAACTGACTTATAATTCATCTGAAGCAGAGCTATTACTTCAGGGCATTGTTTCTCTTTGCCATACTCAAAATATTCAACTTATTGTTGAAGGGGTAGAAACAGAAAAAGAGTGCAACTACCTCCATGCTCTTAAGATTGAACAAATGCAGGGTTACCTGTTTAGCAAAGCATTACCTGCATATGAAGTTGAAGGTTTTTTGTCTACTTTAAAAAATTAATTATTATCATTAATTATTGAGTCCATTATGACACGACGACATTTTATAAAAGCAGCGGCAGCTTCTAGCTTACTTGCCGGAACAACATTGCTCACCACTAATACTCAGGCTAACAATAAAATTAAATGGAAAATGCTTACTACCTGGCCGAAAAATTTTCCAGGATTAGGTACCGGTGCCAACGACCTTGCAAACCTGATCACGCAAATGTCGGGGGGGCGTTTAACGATAAAGGTTTATGGTGCAAATGAATTAGTACCGGCTTTTGAGGTTTTTGATGCGGTTTCTCGTGGTACCGCGCAAATGGGACATGGTGCTGCCTATTTCTGGAAGGGCAAAAGTACAGCGGCACAGTTTTTTTCCGCCGTTCCATTTGGGCTTACTGCTCAGGAAATGAATGGCTGGCTTTATTCCGGTGGCGGCATGGAATTATGGCAAGAGCTATATGAACCATTTGGTCTCGTGCCAGCCGCCGCAGGAAATACAGGCGTGCAAATGGCAGGCTGGTTTAATAAAGAAATAAATTCTATAGAAGATTTTAAGGGTTTGAAAATGCGCATCCCCGGTCTCGGTGGTGAAGTATTAAAACGTGCCGGTGGCACGCCGGTAAGCTTACCCGGCGGTGAAATTTTCTCCTCACTTAAAACCGGCGCCATTGATGCGACTGAATGGGTAGGCCCATACAATGATTTGGCATTTGGCTTACATAAAGCCGCTAAATTTTATTACTACCCGGGCTGGCATGAACCCGGCACAAGCTTAGAGGCCTTAATTAACAAACAAGCACTGGAAGCATTACCTGACGACTTACAAAGTATTGTACTGAATGCTTGTAAGGTGGTTAATCAGCAAATGCTAGCCGAATACACCACACGTAACCAGCAAGCTTTAGACACCTTGGTTAATAAACATCACGTGAAGGTTAAAAGGTTGCCTGATGATGTATTGGCAACATTACAGAAACTATCTGATGAGGTTATTCGGGAAGTGGCGACTAAAGATAAAATGGCGCAAAAAATCTATACGTCATTTAAGGCGTATCGTGATCAGGTAAAACCGTGGACAAAAATTTCTGAGCAAGCCTATCTAAATAATAGATAGGCTTATCGTTTCACATTTAGTTAGTCTTAATCAACGACTGAAATCTGGAAAGGCGTTAGGTTACCATCCGGGGTAGTAACACCAATGCTTAATACGCCATCATTACTACTCGTACCATCTGTACCAAGCACTACATTAAAACTGTAGGGGCCTAACAGGTTTTCAGGAATGATAGTTGGCAATGAGCTACTATTTTGAACTTCACCATTAGTGGTTGTAACATTTATAGAACTATTACCCGGCATAGAATTACCATTATCGTCTACCATGGTAACCCTTACCGTAGCAGGCCCTCCAGCTACATTAATACTACCCGCAGGTAGTATTGAAATCGTACCGAATGATCTAGACATCACCAGTCTTAACGAATCATTAACATGTACATTTTTCTGTGCGCCACAAAGGCTATATCCCGGTTGGCAGGCATTACCGTTAAATACACCATCGGGGCCATCACACAGCCCATTTGAATTAATATCTTCAAAAAATTCGCCGATATCGCACACATTATTATTATTGTCATCACGATAGGCTTCACCGATATCATCAAAATTATCGCCCGCATCAAACAGGCCATTGCCATTATTATCGGTAAAACTTTCCTGGCCTAGTGCGGTCGCTAAGACTGTAACCATGCCTTCTCGATCATCAATACCTGCACCATCTCCATCAATAGGCCTTGGATTTTGACTTCTCCAGGTTACACTGCATACCCCTGATGCATCGGTCGTGCAATTACCATCAATAGAGCCACCTTCAGCAGTAAATGAAACACTCGTTCCTGCTGGTACAGGATTATTAAAAGCATCACCTAATCGCATAGTTACTACCACTTCTGTGCCATTAATATCGTAGCCTTCAGGGTTCAGTACATTGGCTCCTAAAGTTGTACTATTTTGATCGGGTATACCTGATGTAATAGCAAGTAGATCTGATTGAGTTGTGATATTGGAACCGGGTATATCCGCTATAACTCTAACAGGTGTTGGAATAGAACCTGACTGAACTACTGTATTCACTAGGCCATTAACATCTGAAGTGGTCGTTGCTGGATTAAACGTTATACCACCGACTGATGTACTTAAACTGAAATTAACTATCTGGCCTTCCAACGTAATACCTTCTGGATCTTTAACTCTAAATTGCACATTTGAAGTTTCAGATAAACCAGCACCACCGGTTCCCTGCAGAGTAATTGAGTTTGGTTCTGCACTTATAAATTGTATTGATACTGAATTTGTTTCCTCTTCACCACCACAACCGCTTAACAAAACTGAAACTAATAAGAATGGCGTAATCTTTTTAAATAAATTCATTTATATATCCATATTCTAATAGGATTTGTTTTTTGTTATTAATAAGCAGTAAAGGCCATCTATAAATCACTGTCAAGCCTGGCGGGTAACCAGGTGGCTAATTCTGGCCACACTACAAGTAGTGCAATAACCATTAGCTGTATCAATATAAATGGCATAACCCCTTTATATATATCCAGGGTGTGAATGCTATCCGGTGCTACTCCACGTAAATAAAATAATGAAAAACCAAAGGGCGGCGTTAAAAATGAGGTTTGTATATTAATGGCTATGAGTATGCCCAGCCAGATTGGATCTATTCCCATGGCGAGTAATATTGGCCCAACGATGGGAATGACGACAAAGGTAATTTCTATAAAGTCGAGTACAAAACCCAGTAAAAACATCACCAGCATAACCAGGAGCAATGCGCCGTACATGCCACCGGGTAAATCACTTAAATAAGATTGAATTAACTCATCACCACCAAAGCCTCTAAACACCAATGAAAAAACCGACGCGCCAATGAGTATCATAAACACCATGCTGCTAATGCGCGTGGTTTCCTGCATCACTTCTTTCAATACGCTTACATGTAATTGACGGCGGTAGGCGGCCAGGCACATCGCGCCCACGGCACCCAGGGCAGCGGCCTCTGTAGGTGTTGCAACACCGGCAATGATAGAACCGAGTACGATAAGAATAAGTAACAATGGCGGCAGCAACTCAACCACTACCTGTTTTATTAAATGCTGTTTCTCAACCTGTTCATCTTTTGGGATAGCAGGCATAGTGCCTGGTTTTAGCCATGCCACGACTAATAAATAAACGATGTAGAAGAAAACTAATAACAGGCCCGGCACGAGCGCACCAACAAACAAATCACCAACAGATAATGTTTCGGGACTAAAAATCCCCATATCTAATTGCGCCTGTTGATAAGACGAAGACAAAACATCGCCTAGCAATACCAATACAATAGATGGCGGGATAATTTGCCCCAGAGTACCCGATGCACAAATAGTCCCGCATGCGATTGCCGGATCATAACCGCGCTTTAACATGGTGGGTAAAGATAACAAACCCATGGTGACTACCGTAGCGCCAACGATGCCGGTACTGGCTGCGAGTAACATGCCGACGATAGTAACGGATATTCCCAACCCGCCGCGCAATGAACCAAATAACTGCGCCATGGTTTCTAATAAATTTTCTGCAATTTTTGAGCGCTCTAACATCACTCCCATAAATACAAATAGCGGTACCGCCAACAACACCTGATTCATCATTATGCCGAACAGACGATTTGGCATGGCTTCTAAAAAGACACTATCAAACACATCTAAGTAGGTGCCCAGGCCTGCAAATAACAAAGCCGTACCTGCCAGCGTAAACGCAACGGGGTAACCACTGAGTAACATTACAAATACACAGGCAAACAACCAAATCGCCATGTAATCCATCAGGCTGTTTTACTCCGTGTAATTTGTAAAACTGCACGCAGACTTAAGGCGCTGGCTTGCACAATTAATAAAGCCGCCATTATCAAAATTAAACTTTTTATTAAATATATACCAGGTAAACCCCCGGCTTCACGAGATGACTCTTGTACATCCCAGGCATTCATTACATAAGGCCAACTAACCCAAATAATAAATAGCATCACCGGCATTAAAATAAATACATGGCCCAGTAAATCAACCCAGGCCTTACCCGTTTCACTTAAGCGTGAATAAAAAATATCCACACGAACATGAGCATCTTGCTGCAGGGTATATGCAGCGCCGATTAAAAAAACAATCGAATGAAAATAAGAAATAGATTCTTGCAGGGCAATCCAGCCCATATCAAACACATAACGCAACACAACCACACAAAACATAACCAGCACCATCGCAAGCACCAGCCATGAAACTAGACGGCCGCTCCAGTTTATAAATTGCTCAATTTTATTCGCTATATTTTCAATGTGTGTTTGTAGGGGAGAACTCATTGGTGCATTCTAACTCAGATTGTAACTACAGACAGCTTGTGTAGACATTGTTGTATAAATAGTTGCGTAATTTGCTTATAAATAAATTTGTTTAACCCGGCTTTGTAATCATTACATTCTATAGGATATGCACTTTGAAAAGGAGTAAGCTGTTTATAAGGTGTGTTTTATAGGAGGTTGGCTATGCCTTATCGAGCCCCAAACCTGACCAATGCTGATCTTTTCCATAAAGATCATTCTCACGATACCCTGCCCAATGATGCACAGCTACTGAGCTGTAAACTTTGCCTGGAATCCATTCCATTATCTGAAGCTGAGGTGTCTGAGGCTGAAGATTATGTCGCCTATTTTTGTGGCCTTGAATGCTACGATATTTGGCGCCATCAAACATTTACTTAAAATTAACGCGGCGACTTAGAAAAATTCTTAATTCTTGTTTAACCCGCTAAAATCTCTGTGCCTGCACAGCATCTTTATTTTTTTTAACCTCATTAAAGATGTAACAACTTATCCAGCTCTTCTTTCGTTGGCTGTAGCTCTCTGCCTTGATAAAACGCCAGTATTTCATCTAGTACCTGCTGCGGCGTATCAACCACTTTAAATGAGTTTAATTCCTTTTCTTTGATCATACCTTCAGCACACAGAGTATTTTTAAACCAGTCTAATAACGGTTGCCAAAACTGGGCATTCATTAATATCACGGGGATTCTGGGTGTTTTCCCGGTTTGCATCAGGGTTAACATTTCTGCCAGTTCATCTAATGTACCAAAGCCACCGGGGCAGACCACATAAGCCGCAGCGTATTTTACAAACATTACCTTGCGCGTAAAAAAGTGACTAAAGTTTAAACTCAAATCTTGATATTGATTCGGTATTTGCTCTTTGGGTAATTCTATATTTAGGCCCACACTAACAGACTTACCTTCTGCGGCACCACGATTCGCGGCTTCCATAATACCCGGACCACCACCGGATATAACCGAAAAGCCTTCATCAGAAAGCAATCTGGCGACCTGCAGTGCGTTTTTATAATCAACATGATCTTCTTTTAATCGTGAAGAACCAAAAACACTTACCGCAGGCTTTACATGACAAAGCTGTTCAAAGCCATCAACAAACTCCGACATAATTTTAAACACACGCCAGGACTCACGATTTAGCTCTACATCAGCACTTTCCATATTCTGTTTTTTGGCATTTATATCGGCATACAGCTTTTTATTCATCCATCCTCCGCTCAAGGTTTTTTGATGTCATAATACGCCGTCTCATCATTGGTACAAGCCCAATCTAAGGGTCATAACATACTAGGCACAGCACAGGCATATGGCAAAGCAACCCCCTTTAATTTTAGTCGATGGTTCTTCTTATTTATTCAGGGCATTTCATGCCTTACCGCCTTTAGTTTCTTCTAAGGGCCAACCGACTGGCGCAATTTTCGGCGTCATTAATATGCTAAAAAAGCTGGTGAAAGAATATCAGCCGGTGCATATGGCGGTGGTGTTTGATGCCAAGGGCAAAACCTTTCGCAATGACTTGTATAAAGAGTACAAGGCCCATCGCCCACCGATGCCGGATGATTTACGCACTCAAATAGAACCTATTCACCAACTGGTGGATGCGCTGGGTTATCCACGCATTGTTGTGCCCAATGTAGAGGCCGACGATGTAATCGGCACGCTGGCTCAACAGGCGGCGACAGCGGGCTATGACGTATTAATTTCCACCGGTGACAAAGATTTAGCGCAGTTGGTAACGGATAAAATCAGCCTGATCAATACCATGAATAACCACATCAGCACACCCGACAGTGTGTTGGAAAAATTTGGCGTACCACCGGAAAAAATTATCGACTACCTCGCCCTCATCGGCGACAGTGCGGATAACATTCCCGGCATAAACAAAGTCGGCCCAAAAACTGCGGTTAAATGGTTAACTAAATATGAATCAATCGACAACATTATCGCCCATGCCGATGAATTTAAAGGCAAGGTAGGCGAGTACTTACGCGATGGCCTGGAACAATTACCCCTGTCTCATCAGCTCGCTACCATTGTATGCGATGTTGAGCTGGAACAAGGCCCCGATGACCTGAACCTGCAACCAGCAAACACTGAAACCCTGCGCGAACTATATTCTGAATATGAACTGAAAACCTGGTTAGCAGAGTTAGACAGCTCAGATACGCTTTCCTCCACGGCCGCTGCTCCGCAGGTGGGAACCGACTATCAAACCGTGCTCACTCAAGCCGAATTTGACGGCTGGCTAGCACAGCTTAAACAGGCCGATGTGTTTGCCTTTGATACGGAAACCACCAGCCTGGATTATATGAAGGCCAGAATAGTCGGCGTCTCCTTTTCAATCGAACCCGGCAAAGCCGCTTATGTACCATTTGGCCATGATTATGAAGGCGCACCAGAGCAGCTTTCTGAAGACACCGTATTGGGTAGCTTAAAGCCACTACTCGAAGATGCCGCGATTGGAAAACTCGGCCAAAATCTAAAATACGATGCCCATGTGCTGCAAAATCACGGTATTCAAATACGCGGCATTAGTGATGACACGCTGCTGGAATCGTATATTCTCGATTCTACTAAGCGCCATGATATGGACAGTATGGCCAGTCGTTTTCTAAATGTGGAAACCGTACATTTTGAAGACATTGCGGGAAAAGGCGTTAAACAACTCACCTTTAACCAGATCGATTTACAACAGGCAGGCCCCTATGCAGCAGAAGATGCGGATATTACCCTGCGCCTGCACCAGCACATTAGCTCTCTATTAGATGCCGAACCATCATTGCAAAAAGTCTATAAAGAAATCGAGCTGCCATTACTGCCGATTCTGCAACACATTGAACGCAACGGCGTAAAAGTAGACGCACAAATGCTGGCCGACCAAAGCTACCAGATAACGCAGCGGCTTGCCGAGCTTGAGCAACAAGCCTACGTGGAAGCCGGTGAAGAGTTTAATTTAGGCTCGCCCAAGCAAATTCAGGCCATTTTCTTTGAAAAACTCGAATTGCCAGTTATTCGTAAAACCCCGAAAGGCCAGCCATCAACCGCTGAAGACGTATTACAGGAATTGGCCGAAGACTACCCGCTCCCCAGGCTCATTCTTGAGCACCGCGGACTAAGCAAGCTCAAATCAACCTACACCGATAAATTACCCTTACAGATTGATGCCAATACAGGCCGTGTACACACCAGCTATAACCAGACCGGTGCCGCCACGGGACGTATGTCATCCAGTGACCCCAATCTACAAAATATTCCGATTCGCTCAGAAGAGGGTCGGCGTATTCGCCAGGCCTTTGTAGCGGGCGAGGGCAACTGTATTCTGGCAGCCGATTACTCACAAATAGAGCTGCGCATAATGGCGCATTTATCCGCTGATGAAAGCTTGCTGAGCGCTTTCCGTGAAGGCAGAGATATTCACCGCGCCACCGCCGCCGAGGTATTTGGTGTGCCTTTGGATAAAGTAGAAACTGAGCAGCGCCGCGCCGCAAAGGCCATTAACTTCGGCCTCATTTACGGCATGTCGGCGTTTGGCCTGGCCAAGCAATTAAATGTCACGCGCTATCAGGCGCAGGACTATATCGATTTATACTTTGAGCGCTACCCCGGCGTTAAAGCCTATATGGACAATACCCGTGAGCAAGCCCATGAAACAGGTTACGTAGAAACCCTGTTTGGTCGCCGTTTGTACCTACCCGAAATTAATTCACGTAATGGGCAGCGCCGACAGTACGCAGAGCGTACTGCCATCAATGCACCGATGCAGGGGACGGCGGCTGATATTATTAAGCGCGCAATGATTATGGTGCATAACAAACTACAACAATCAGATATTAATGCCCTGATGATTATGCAAGTACACGATGAACTGGTATTTGAAGTCGCTGAAAACCAAGTTGATGCATTAAGTACCTTGCTGCATACAGAAATGGAATCTGCCGCTGATCTGAATGTACCTTTGCTGGTAGATATTGGTGTAGGTAATAACTGGGATGAAGCCCATTAATTGTGCTCAAAAAAAATTTAAAAATAGCGCCAAAGAACAATCATATAGCGCGATTAGTTTAAAAAATCATGAACATTGGGCCTGTGAAAGCCGACCTAATACCCTTATTTTATAGTGTAAAATGCATACACCGCTCATCATACTGTTTTGACAAGTCTGCAAATTAAGCTTTACTTAAGGGCAGCAGAAACGTTTTTTTCGAATTGCGCTAAAGCCCGGCGCAAGCTCGTTCGCCTCCCTGAACGAGCAAATTTGAGACCAGCCTCCCCAAGCTGGTCTCAATGTTAATCCCAACCACTACCCTGGTGGTTGGGTTTTTTTTGCCCTTAAACTATTCCCCGCTGATCCTCAAACGATAACTGAAACCAGCCATCTAGTACGCTTTGTAGTTCTTCTAAGCCGGTTTTTTTCAAGGCCGAAAACATTTGTACCGTTACATCAAAGCCTGCTTTTGCAATCTCTCTTTTCACCATAAGCACCTGGCTGGCCGCTGGGCCTTTCTTTAGCTTATCTGCCTTGGTGAGCACAATGTGCACGGGGGTTTGCATTTGTGCGCACCAATCAAGCATTTGCAAGTCGTATTCTTTTAGGGGGTGGCGAATATCCATAATCACCACTAAACCACTCAGCTGCTCACGCTTACCTAAGTAAGACTCCATTAACTTCTGCCATTCACGGCGTACCTTTTCCGGCACTTTAGCGTAACCATAGCCAGGCAAATCAACCAATGAGCGCTGCTCATCCAGCCCAAAAAAGTTAATTAATTGCGTACGCCCCGGTGTTTTACTGACTCGCGCCAGCGCTTTCTGATCACACAAGGCATTGATCGCACTCGATTTTCCTGCATTAGAGCGCCCAGCAAACGCCACTTCCAGGCCTTCCAGCGCTGGAAATTGCGATGCCTGACTGGCACTTGTCAAAAAACTTGCTCGACGATAATAATTAACCATTAGCTAATCCAATAAACTCACCAGAACAAAGCCGGTAAGAAATATAACAGTGAAAATACAAAAATTACTCAAATCTCGGCGCATACTACCAATCTTGCTGCGCCACGGCGAATTTTACTACAAATCATCTACACATAATTAGTCTCGCAAAATTGCTGAAAGGGCTGTTCTGGTGTAGACTTGCGCCACTTTTTGCCTACCGCTCATTATGAGTTTATAGGGCTACATATAATTTTGACTGCCAGCACTGCTGGCCACATAAAATCGTTTGGAGAAGACAAACAATGAATTTCAAATCTCTAATTGCAATCGCAGGCCTGGCACTTGGCCTTAATGCATCTGCTTCTGCTGCCGACCTGGCCGCTGGTGAAGCGACAGCAGGCGCAATTTGTGCTGGCTGTCACATGCCTGATGGCAACAGTGTTGTAGACATGTTCCCTAAGTTAGCGGGCCAACATGCACAATATCTTGCCAAGCAATTGAATGATTATAAGAGTGGCGCTCGCCAGGACCCTACTATGACCGGTATGGCCGCGACTTTAGCAACTGACGAAGACGTTGCAAACGTTGCCGCTTTTTTTGCTAGTAAGGCAAGTTCTGTAGCAACAGCTGATGACAGTAAAGTAGCACTTGGTAAGGATATTTACCGTGGTGGCGATATGACTAAGGGCCTTCCAGCCTGCATGGGTTGTCATGGCCCCAGCGGTTCTGGTAACCCTACGGCTAAATTCCCATCATTAGCAGGTCAACATGCAACGTATACCATTGCGCAATTATCAGCTTTCCGCGACGGTACACGTGCGAATGACAACAATAGCATGATGCGTTTGGTCGCTGGTAAAATGTCAGTTGCTGAAATAGAAGCCGTTGCAAACTACATTGCACAAATGAAGTAATAACCATTCGTTATACTTTGTTAACAAAAGGCTGCAAATGCAGCCTTTTGTGTTTCTGGGATATGGCATAATCAATAAAAACAAATAGCAATAGTATGAAATTTTCTGGCCTTATTCAGGTCACATGAAAAATGCTTTAAAGGAAATCATTACATGAAACTAATTAAAAACATTAGCCTGCTGGCCATCCTTCTATTACTGCCTACTTTATCTTCCGCTAAAAACTACGATGAGGGCACAGAATATAAAAAGCTAGACCAGGCAGTGAACACACAAACTGGCGATAAAATAGAGGTTCTAGAATTTTTCTGGTATGGCTGCCCTCATTGCTTCAGCTTTGAGCCCACCCTGAAGAAATGGAAAAAAGCACTGCCGGCCAATGTTCAGTTTATACGTGTGCCTTCACCCCTAAACCCTCGTTGGATGGTGCATACTAAAACTTATTACACATTGCAAAGCATGGGTGAGGACGAAAAGCATCACGAAGCCATCTTTCAAGCTATGCACATTCAAAAGAAACGCCTGTTAAGCAAGGAAGCTGTAGCCGATTTCCTGGCCACTCGCGGTATTGATAAGAAAGCCTTCCTATCCAATTTCGATTCTTTTGCCGTAGAAATGCGCGCCAGGCAAGCACTACAACTGGGCCAGAAATACAAAATAAACGGTGTACCCTTGCTTGCAATCAATGGTAAATATACTATTTCTGCAGCTGATGCTGGCGGTTATCAAGGAATGGTAAATGTCGCCGACTATTTGATTAAGAAAGAAACTAAACAAAAATAATCTTTTTTTAAATCATATACTTGTAGTGCCTTAAAACGAGGTCTATATTTAAAGGAGTCTGAATTCAGGCTCCTTTTTTATTTTCTGAATAAATGCCGATATAAAGAGAACAATATGTCAACAGATGGGCAGGGCAATGAGCAATGGAAGCAAAAGTACTATGATCAGCTCGACCGCCTTGAGCAAAAAGAGGCCGATTGGGAAAAACTGGAAACCACACTTAAGCGTACAATTGGTCGATTAAGCCTCGCGGCCGAAGGCCAGCATAATAGCCTTGACAGGCACCTTGATGAATTGCGCACAACCATAAAAAATAATATCAATCGACAACGACTTGATGTTGTTGTCGATGATATATCACGTGTTCTAACGCAATTAGAAGATCAAAAAGCGGCTCCAAATCGTTTAGCCATTAATCTTCTAGAACAGCTAATTAGCCAGTTAGAACTACCCCGAAACTGCCAGAAACAGCATAAAAAACTCATTAAACAATTCAGTAAATCCGATGATGAACAACGCGATGGCTTATTAAAAGAAACTATCAGCTTACTAAAAAATGCTATCGCTGTAGATGCTTCATCTGATCATACAGGCGGTGGATTCCTGGATCGTTTATTTAACTCCGATAAGTCCCAAAAATCCGCAGCAAATGATACTCCCGCCAACATACAGTCAATTACCACTGTACTGGAACATATATTAAGTATTTTACCCTGGCCAGAAGCTATTCAAGAAAAATCAATCGCTGCGATTAAATCAATTAGGCAGTCTGACTCAGAACAAAGTTTACACAAAAGCCTGGATGAAATTAAATCCATCATAAAAGAATGGCCGGTATCTAACACGGGAGAAATTTTAAACCCTAATAATGACTCTCAGCATTTAAATACGTATAAAAACTGCTTAATCAATTTATTAAATAATCTAGATAATGCCGAATCACCCAGTGGACAATTAACCGCTCTGAAAATATCTGCCAGAGATGCCAAGCAGGAAAATGAGCTTATAGATTTGTCTACTCAGCTGTCACAAATTATTTTGCAACAAAGCTCTGCTTCAGAGAGCAACACCAATTCAATAAATGTACAAAATGCTAACACTTCCGTTCGTGATGGCGCTTTACAGCCATCTATTCAAGAATTGCTTATTCGCCTACTTGAACAATTAATTATACCTGCTGATTTACAAAATGAAGTGGATCAGATGAAACAGCGTCTTGAAAAAGATGCCAATCCTGCCGACTGGAAAAAATTACTAAAAGATGTCGCCTTACTCATTAACTCCATTCGTAGTCGCATGCAAAAAGAAAAGCATGAGTTTGAAAATTTCCTACAGCAAGTTACCAATCGCTTAAAAGCCATGGATCAATTTTTACAGTCTGAAACTAACAACTTAAAAACGGCCCAATCAAAAGGCGAAGAATTTGATAAGACAATTAATAGTAATGTAAGCGAAATTAGGCAAGATGTTGATCAAGCTACAGAATTAGCTAATTTAAAGAACAGCGTAAATTCAAAACTCGATAATATATCTTCGCATATTATTGATTATCGCGAATATGAAATTAATCGAGTTGAAGAATCACAACAACAAGTTTATAACATGCAGACGCGTATGCTATCACTAGAAAAAGAAGCTGAAGCATTAAAACAAATCGTTATTGAAAAAAACAAACAGGCCATGTTTGATGCATTAACGGCTATCCCAAACCGACTTTCTTATGAGAAAAGAATCGAGGATGAAATTTCAAGATGGAAACGTTTTAATACCCCTCTAAGTCTAGCTATATGGGACATTGATTTCTTTAAAAAAGTAAATGATACCTACGGCCATAAAGCTGGTGATAAAGTTTTAAAAACCGTTGCTCAATTACTTAATAAACGAATTCGCGCGACTGATTTTTTAGCTCGCTATGGTGGAGAGGAGTTCGTCATGTTACTACCTGGCACCAAACAGGAAGAAACCCTACGTTTAGTTAACGACTTACGTGAACAGGTTGAACATTGTGGATTTCACTATCGCGGTGAGGCTGTCACTATTACCGTTTCCTGTGGCATTAGCAGCTTTAATGAAGGTGATGTTGTAGAAAAGGTTTTTGAAAGAGCCGATCAAGCCTTATATAAAGCGAAGGAAAATGGCCGTAACCAATGTGTGATTGCGGCTTGTTTATCTGATTAATAATCATTAGCTCTCATGGAACTATTTAACACCTCAAATTTCCTATTAGTTAATCATCAATAGAATTGATATGATATTTTAGTCATGCATAGGCATGGGGCATTAACTTCACCCCTAATTGATATATATTGGCTTCTCAGTTATGTTATTGGCTATTACTATAAGATATACAGCATCACAATCACCTGGAGTATTACAATGAAATTTTCGGCCTACATTATACCCTTTGCCGTATCAGCCGCTTTATTAACAGCCTGTGGCAAGCCTAAAGAAGATTTTTCTGATTGTGTTTTTCCTGATGCTACTGATATCGCCGCACCTGATTGGATATGCGATAAACCTGTTGAAGGCATTGCGATTTATGCTATTGGCTCAACCACTAAATCGGCCGCTGGATACGATTATATGAAGAGTATGGCGGCTACCTCTGCTCGCGTACAACTTGCCCAAAACATGCAAGTACAGGTACGTAATATGATTAAACAATATGTTGAAACTACGGGCCAAACTGATTCAGAAACTGTGGATAAGGTAATGACTTCCGTAACAAAACAGATCACTAATCAAACGCTAGTGGGCACCAAAATAATTAAAACGCGAACCAGTCCTAGTGGAAATTTATATGTGCTGGTTGGTATGAGTGAAGATAGTGTGCAGAAAGCCTCAGAAAAAGCGCTTAAAACAAGCATGAGAAATGATTCAGCGCTTTGGCAACAATTTAAAGCAAAGCAGTCCCAAGATGAGTTAGCTGCAGAAATATCAAAATTTAACGCTAACTAGTTCTTGTTTAATATACACACAAAAGCACTATCAGTGCTTTTGTGTGTCATTTTTTAATTTAAGATGAACAACTTACAGATATTTTTTCTGCCCAGTCAGGAGGGTAGCCTGCATACTCTTCATATTGTGGTAATTCAGCATACGGATCCTTAAGTATTTCAAATAATTTATTTAACTCCGAATAATCCAGCTGCTGTGCTTTTTGTATTGCCTGTTCAGCCATATAATTTCTTAGTATATATTTTGGATTTACTTTTTTCTGCTGTCGGCTTCTTTCAATATCTGAAATATTATCTTCTGCCAATCTTATACGGTACTTCTCAAACCAACTATCGAACTTTTCTCTATGCAAAAATAAATCTCTCGATTTTATCTGCTCTTCTTCAGAAAAAGTTCTAAAAAACAAAGTGTAATCTATCTTTTGTTCGTGCATTAAATCTAGCAACTCATTACATAATACCTGGTCTATTTTTTGTGCCGACACCAGGCCTAATTTTCCACGCATAATATCTGCATAGCTTTGAGTATAACTATTTTGATATTCACCCAGTGCTTGCGTTGCTAATTCAGCTGCTTTATTTGCATCTTCGTTTATCAATGGTAATAGTGCCTGTGCAAAGCAACTCACATTAAATAAACCTACCTGTGGTTGTTTTTTATATGAATATCGACCTTCATGATCAGAATGGTTACATACAAAGTCTTTATTAAATTGGTCTAAAAATCCATATGGCCCGTAATCTATTGTTAATCCATGAATTGACATATTATCTGTATTCATTACGCCATGACAAAAGCCAACGGACTGCCATTGCGCAATTAAACTTGCGCTTGAATTTATTACATTATTTAATAATGCTAAGTAAGGATTATTCTCTTTCGTTAACAATGGGAAATGCGTATGCAGTACATAATCTGCTAATATTTTTAATTCTGCATGCTTATTACTGTAATAATAATATTCAAAACTACCAAATCGTATATGACTTTTTGCCATGCGAACAAGAATGGCAGCTGTTTCAATCTGTTCCCTGTAAACTTCCTCTTTACTGCCAATCATACAGAGCGCTCTGCTAGTTGGTATACCTAAACCATGCATAGCTTCACTGCATAAATATTCACGTATGGTTGAGCGTAATACTGCACGGCCATCACCACCTCTAGAATATTCTGTGACACCACCACCTTTTAATTGTAAATCCCAACGTTCATTCTTAGATGTGATGATTTCACCTAATAGCATGGCACGGCCATCACCCAGACGTGGTACAAAATGCCCAAACTGATGACCTGCATAGCATTGTGCTAAAGCCGTATAAGCTTTAACGGCCTGGCTACTTGTTATCTGATGAAGAAATTTTTCTTCATCATCTAATTTAGGATCTAATTCAATTTCATCCGCTAAAGCATGATTGAAATGAACCAGATGTTGCTGCTTTAACGGCGAGGTTTGATGACGGGTAAAGAATATTTCCGGTAACCGCGCGAAGCTATTATCAAAGGTTAATTTATCTAATGATTTTTTCATCATTCTAGTTTGATCTATTTGACGACTTCATCAACCATCTAAATATGGGGTTATCACAGTGGCTTAGTTCATTAAGCCACTGTGTTTTAGCAATGCATCTATTTTTGGTTCACGACCTCTAAAACGCTTAAATAATTCCATGGCTTTTTCTGAACCACCCGTTTCTAAAATACAATGCAAAAATTCTCTGCCGGTTTCTGCATTAAATACGCCTGTTTCTTCAAATTTAGAATAGGCATCTGCTGATAATACTTCGGCCCATTTATAGCTGTAATAACCAGCGCCATAACCACCTGAAAATATATGCGAGAAACCATGCTGAAACTGATTAAATGTGGGCGGTATTATCACTGCAACCTGCTGCCTCACTTCATTTAACAATGCCTGGATATTTTTAAATTCTTGCGTTGCATATTCCATGTGTAAACGGAAATCGAATAAAGAGAATTCTAACTGTCTAAGCATTATCATTGCAGATTGAAAGTTCTTTGCTTTGATTAATTTTTCATACAATGCTTCTGGTAATTTTTCACCTGTGTCTACATGACCAGAAATAAGCTCCAGGCCTTCTTTCTCCCAACACCAATTTTCCATAAATTGGCTTGGCAACTCAACGGCATCCCACTCCACACCACTGATACCAGATACAAATAATGGATCAACCCTGGTTAGCATATGTTGCAAGCCATGGCCAAATTCATGGAACAGGGTTGTTACTTCATCGTGATTTAGTAAGGCGGGTTTATTACCTACAGGAGATGTTAAATTACAAGTGAGATAGGCCACTGGCGTTTGAATACTATCAGCGCATTTCATGCGGCTAATACATTCATCCATCCATGCACCACCTCGTTTATTATTTCTGGCATATAAGTCTAAATAGAATTGTCCGCGTAAATTTCCATCCTCATCTTCTATTTCATAAAATTTTACATCTTTATGCCATACGTCAATATCTGATTTTTCAGTTATCTTTATGCCATACAGTCTATTTACAATTTCAAATAATCCATTAATTACGCTCGGTGCTGGAAAATAGGGTTTTAATTCTTCCTGACTTATTCCATATTCTCTTTGCTTTAATTTCTCTGAAACATACATAACATCCCATACTTCAAGCTTTCTAATGTCACAATAGTTTTTAGCAAAGGATTTTAAGGTTTCAAACTCTGCATCTGCCTGTGGTTTAGATTTATTCACTAAGTTTGTTAAAAAACCAATAACATCATCTGTGCTTTCTGCCATTTTATTGGCTATCGAAATTTCTGCGTAGTTTTTGTAACCTAATATATCTGCAAGTTCCTTTCTTGATTTAAGAATGTCTTCCATAACTTCACTGTTATCAAATTCATCTGCATTCGGACCTTTTTTTGATGCTCTTGTAGTAAAAGCATTATACATTTCTTGTCTGAATTTCCTTATATCTGAATAGGTCATCACTGCTATATATGAAGGTGCATCAAGCGTAAATAACCATCCCTTAAGATCTTCTTCACATGCTGCTTGTTTTGCCATATCTTTTACAAAATCAGGTAATCCATCTAATTCACTCTGCTCTTCAATATGAATTCTAAATGCCTGTGTCGCATCCATTACATTTTGTTCAAATTTTGACTTTAAACTTGATAGATTCTGTTTTATTTCCTTAAATTTTTGTTTTTCATTATCGGCTAGTGCAACGCCATTCAATTGAAATTGTAATAATGAATTTTCAATTACTTTTTTATTGGCCTGATCTAATTTATCAAATGAATCGCTATCTTTAATGCTGTTAATAGCTTTATATAAGGCACTGTTTTGTGATTGTTCTGTTGAATATGAGCTTAATTTAGGCACGCATAAATCATGTACCTTTCTCAATTCATCACTGTTCACAACGGAGTTCATATGACTTACAGGTGACCATACCCTTGAAAGGATATTATCCATCTTCTCTAATGTTTTGTTTAATGTTTCCCAGTCCAGGTTTTCACCTTTTGCTAATAAACTAGCTAATTGCTCCTGATTATTTTTGATTACTTTATCAATTGAAGATTCTATATCTTTTATTTTAATTTTTGAAAACTTTGGTAATCCGCTAATATCTAATAGTGCTTGTGTCATTATGTTTACTTTATCGATTAATTTCATTGAATAGCTATGTGCTAGTATTACAAAGCTATATTTAGTTGTGTATATTTAGCTATTTTTCAAGGGTAAATAACAAATTTTTAATTATCTTTTTAAGCCCCTGTTGATCTACTTGCATTCTATTGTAGACCTGTAAACCAAATATACCGCTCATTAACATCTTTGCCAGGGCTTCAGCATCGGCTTGTTTTTTTAAATCCCCTTTTTCTTGGGCCTCTACTAATACTCTTGAAAATTCTTTTTCTATTTTGAGAAACATTTCAGCTACTTGCCTGTTTATCTGTTTATCTTCTGATGGAATTTCTAGAAGGGTATTGACTAATAAGCAACTTTTTCTATCAGTATCGTTTTCAGCTTGAGTTATAAAATAATCAAAAAAACTATATATGCGTTCTAAAGGTGCTTGATCTGAATGCAATATATTATTAATTAAAGAATATAAATTCAAAAAATAGAAATCTAAAGACTGTAAAAATAGACAACGTTTACTCTTAAACACTCCGTATAAGCTACCCGGTTGTAAATGGGTAACTTCAGTCAAGTCTTTAATTGACGTGGCTGCATAACCTTTTCGCCAAAATAGCTGCATTGCATTATTTAATACCTCATCATGTTCAAACTCTTGTGGCCTGGCCATACAAATACCTCTGGGTAATCTACTGATTATTTTATCAGTTATTGAATATTCACTCAATTATCTCTATTATAATTGAACAATCACTCAATAATGGAGAATAATATGTCCGCTTTCCCTGTCCTAAGCTTAAATTCTGCGCCTGATGCCTCGAAGCCAATGCTTGAGCAAACACAGCAGGCATTTGGCTTTATACCTAATTTAATTGGCGTAATGGCGAATTCTCCGGCAATTACTAAAGCTTATTTAACGGTAGCGAATATTTTCTCAAACTCGGATTTATCTCCAACAGAGCAACAAATTGTACTGCTCACCGTTAGTCATTTTAATGACTGTCGCTATTGCATGGCGGCACATACAGCCATATCTTCTATGCAAAGTGTAGATATGGATGTTGTTCAAGCTATTCGTGATGATTTACCGATTGCAGATGTAAAGCTACAAGCGCTTCGCCAGTTCACACGTTTAGTGCTAGAAAACCATGGCTGGTTAGCCGATGCTGATGTACAAACATTTTTAGATGCGGGTTATCAACAATCACATATTTTAGATATATTGGTCGGGGTTGCGCAGAAAACGTTGAGTAATTACACCAATCATCTAGCGAAAACGCCTTTAGATGACGCCTTTGTAGAAGTAAAATGGCAACCCAATAAATAATTTTTAATATTATTATGTTTGCGGTGCTGTTTTTTCACAACACCGTAAATTTTGCTTTATACTCAAATTTCAAACAGACTTAAATAATTAAGAAATATATTTATATATTCTTAACTTAATACATTAACTATCTAATCCTTAAAAATTATCTTTAAATTAATTTACTTGATATTACTGTGGTTTCTTTATTATTTTTCAACATAAGGACATTACGCTTTGAAATTTGTATTTAATTCATATTTTCTTGCTATAACACTCTTTTTTTTCTCCAGCGCTTGCTACTCACAAGAAGACATTCTTAACTGGGTAGGTTGTGGAATAAGTAAAAAATCTTATATGACCAAGCTTGCCCAGGCATACACCGAATCCAAAGGCCCTCAAATTAACCTGCAGGGCGGTGGTGCTACAAGGGGTATACGTGATGTTGCAAATAATACAGCTGATTTTGGTGGCTCTTGCAGATTTCACCTTCCTGACAATAAATTAGAACAAACTACTCGTTTTGAACCTGTTGCATGGGATGCTTTAGCCATTATTGTTCACCCTAGCAACCCGGTATCTAATCTGTCTCTATTCCAGATAAAACAAATTTATTCTGGTGTAATCACCAATTGGAAAGATGTGGGTGGTGAAGACAAACCTATTAAGCTATTTACACGCAAGGGAAATATATCGGGTGTGGGATATTCTATTCGCTCATTGATTTTTTCTGATATTAGCAAAGGTTTTGCTTTCAACCAGCAGTTCAAATCGAGTGGACCATTAGAAAAAGCTGTTGAAACAGATTATTCATCTATCGCGATTACGGGTGTAAGTAGTGCAAGGCTTAGAAATGTAAAAATATTGAGCTTAAATAATAAACAGCCTGATTATCAATCTATAAAAAGTGGCCATTATGCGCTGTATAGGCCGCTATACATTACCTATAATCCCAGTAGCCCCAAGCTAGCGCAAATCAAAGACTTTATAAAATTTGCACATAGCCGAGTGGGCAGGAAAATTATGATTGAAAATAGTGTAGTGCCCTATCTGGATGCACTACGTTTAGTCATGATCCAGTCGCGTGAAAGCCTTTCATCACAAAAAAACAGCAAACAAAACTTAACTTATGAATAAACAGGTATTACGTTAGGTATCAATATTCATCGCTGCAAGTGCATTTTGTTCAATGAACTCACGGCGCGGCTCAACGTGATCGCCCATAAGCGTCGTAAACACTTCATCTGCAGCAATAGCATCTTCTATGCGCACTTGCAGCATACGGCGCGTTTCAGGATTCATCGTGGTTTCCCACAATTGTTCCGGGTTCATTTCACCCAAACCTTTATAACGCTGAATATTTAAACCTTTACGCGCTTCTTCGAACAACCAGTCTTTTACATCCACAATACTTGATACTGAGAATGTCTTTTCACCTCGTTGAATATAAGAGCCTTCTGCAAACAGGCCTTCTAATTTTAAATATAGCTCAGCCATCATTTGATATTCTGGGCTTTCAAAAAAGTCCGATGTGAGCGTAGTTAGATGATCCAGGCCATGAACAATTTTAGTAATGTTCAGTTGCGGATAGCTCGCATCTTCTTCCTGATTACTCGATGCCTGATATTCAACACCTGTAGGCTTAGTATTATTCAATAAAATCAATAGGTTATCTAAATAAGCCTGAGTTTTAGCCGAATCTTTCAAGCCTTCTACAGCAAACATTGGAAGGTTCGGGATCTGTTTTAAAATGTCGACATCATAGCGACGCGCCAAACGTGTAATCACCGTTTGTACCGCAATATAGGATTTAACTAGTTCTTCTAATGCGGCTTCTGATATCGCCGGGGTATCTTTTTGTACATGCAGGTGTGCATTCGACAAGGCCAGTTGTAATAGGTAATCCGTTAATTCCTGATCATCTTTTACATAACGCTCCTGCTTACCTTTCTTTACTTTATACAACGGAGGTTGCGCAATATAAATATAGCCACGTTCAATCAATTCAGGCACTTGTCTATAAAAGAAAGTTAATAACAGGGTACGGATGTGTGAGCCATCGACGTCCGCATCGGTCATGATAATAACCCGGTGGTAACGCATTTTATCTGGATTGTATTCATCCTTACCAATGCCACAACCTAATGCTGTAATCAATGTGCCGACTTCGGCGGACTGCAGCATTTTATCGAAGCGGGCTTTTTCGACGTTTAGAATTTTACCCTTTAGCGGCAGGATAGCCTGCGTCTTACGATCACGGCCTTGCTTTGCGGAACCGCCCGCAGAGTCCCCTTCCACTAAATACAGTTCAGAGAGAGCAGGGTCTTTTTCCTGACAATCTGCTAATTTACCGGGTAGGCCTGCAATATCCAGGGCACCTTTACGGCGTGTCATTTCACGCGCTTTACGTGCCGCTTCACGGGCACGAGCCGCTTCTACAATTTTTGCTGTTATGGCACGTACATCAGTTGGGTTTTCAGCCAGGAATTCTTGAAACTTTTCACCCATCGCTTGTTCTACAGCTGTTTTAACTTCTGATGAAACGAGTTTGTCTTTGGTTTGTGATGAAAACTTTGGATCTGGCACTTTAACCGATAACACAGCGGTTAAGCCTTCACGCATATCGTCGCCAGTTGTAGTTATTTTGTTCTTTTTGGCAACGCCTTCTTTGTCCATATACTGGTTAAGACTACGCGTAAGTGCACCACGGAAACCCGCCAGGTGAGTACCGCCATCTCTTTGTGGTATGTTGTTTGTATAACAGAAAATATTTTCCTGATATGAATCATTCCATTGCAACGCTATTTCTACGCCAATGCCATCCTTTTCGGCAACAAAATGCAATACGGTATCATGTAGGGGTGTTTTATTTTTATTTAAGTGCTTAACAAATGCACTAATACCACCTTCGTATTCAAAGACATCCTGCTTATCTGTACGCTTATCCGCTAGAACAATACGCACGCCTGAATTTAGGAAAGATAACTCACGTAGGCGTTTCGCCAAAATATCATAGTGGTATTCAATATTTGTGAAGGTGTCTTCTGAGGCCCAGAAACGCAGCTCTGTACCCGTTGTTTTAGTGTCCCCAACAATCGCCATAGGGGCGACTGGCTCACCCAGGCTGTATTCTTGCTTATGAATCTTTCCTGCGCGCTGAACCGTTAGTTCTAATTTTTTAGATAAGGCATTTACTACTGATACACCGACACCGTGTAGGCCACCGGAAACTTTATAGGAATTATCATCGAATTTACCACCGGCATGCAGAACCGTCATAATAACTTCAGCTGCGGAGACACCTTCTTCTTTGTGGATATCTACAGGGATACCACGACCATTATCACTTACCGAAACTGAGTTATCCGTGTGAATTTGAACATTGATTTCATCGCAGTGGCCAGCCAATGCTTCATCAATAGAGTTGTCTACAACCTCAAACACCATATGGTGTAATCCGGTACCATCATCCGTATCGCCGATATACATACCGGGACGCTTTCTAACGGCCTCCAGGCCTTTTAAAACCTTAATACTGGAAGAATCGTAAGCCGTGGCTTCGCTCATAAAAATCCCCTGAAAATGAGCGATTATTATAACTGAAATCACCCGGACAGAGGGGATTTAAAGTATTTTTTTTGAACCTGTTTATCAACTAGTTATTTGCTTAATTTTACCGTGTTCCACGTGAAACACTTTGTATTTATCCCAATGCTGACAATCTATTTGCTGTGTATCTATAGCAGTAATGAAAAGTTGAATATTTAACGTCGATAAAATAGACATTATTTTATTCTGATTATCTTTATCTAACTCGGCAGGCAGGTCATCAAATAATAAAACACACTTATTTGATGAGGTTTGAGAAAACAGCATTAACTGTGCAATTTTTAACAATGTCACCAGTTTTTTCTGTTGCCCTCTGGATATAGAAGACTGTGCAGCTTGTCCGTCTACGAGTATTTTAATATCGGCTCTATGCGGACCAGATTGTGTAAACCCCTTATCCCTGTCTTTCGCTAAATTAGAATTTAAATAATCTGCATATTCGATATCACTCGGCCAACCGCGTTTATAGTTAAGCTGAATAGTGTGGCCTGGAAACAACTCAAGTGCTAATTGATCAGTGATTTTTTGAATAGACTCCAGGTAGTTTAGTCTTAAACCCTGAATCACTTGTGCATGTTCAAGCAATTCAGTATCCCACAGGGAACAGAGCTTATCTGATTGCCCCAGCCTTAAAGCCGCATTTCTCTGACTCAATGCAGTTTTATATTTTTTCCATGAATAAATAAATTGATGTTCCACGTGAAACACCCCCCAATCCATAAACTGTCGTCTATGATCAGGCCCTGATGAAATGAGTTGGTGACTATCTGGATGCAGAACAAGAACAGGTAGAAGGGTAGAGAGCTCAGATGTCTTTTTAACTGTTTTTTGATTAACTCTTATAAGCTGTGTATCAATATGACGTTCAATCCCTATACGAATATCATTTTCAACTAAATTACCCATGAGACGAAAATAATCAAAATCATGTGAAATAAGATGTTTGATGTGCGAGCTACGGAAAGAGCGCCCATAACTCATATAAAAAATAGCCTCTAATAGACTGGTTTTACCCGCTGCATTTTCACCCGTAATCAAATTCAAACCTTCATCCGGCTCTATCAGAACAGAATGGAGATTTCTAAAGCTTTGAATTTCAAGCCTGTTTAGGCCCATAACAAAAGGGCTGGTTAAAGACGCATTGGCATAATAACGTATTTCGCTTCTGCTTCATCTGGAAACATAAGCAAACAGCTACTATTTGCATCTTTAATAAATCCTTGAACCGTTTCCTGAGAAGAGGTATTCAACACATCAATCATATAATTAACATTTATACCCATCTCAATTGGCTGGCCATCATAATGAATTTCAATTTCCACATCTGCTTCTTCCTGATCAGGATTCTGTGCCTGAAGCTTAAGTAGGTTACTTTCCATTATCATGCGAATCCCTCTATATTTCTCGTTTGAGAGAATAGAAGCCCTAACCAGAGCCTGTTTCATCGCCTCACGATTCACTACCATATTATTACCACTGTCATCCGGCATAACACGTTTATAATCGGGGAAACGACCATCAATTAGCTTGGATGTGAAGCGTTGATTAGGCAGAATACATTGTATGTGATTGTTTCCTAAGATAATTTTCACTTCATCATCGGTGTCTGACAGTAGTCGCTGTAATTCACTTACGCCTTTTCTGGGGATAATAACCTGCTTGTTATCCGTTAAATCGGCATCAATATTTTTTTCACAAAAAGATAAACGATGACCATCCGTTGCAACGGCACGTAATACGCCTGTTGCTACTTCTAGCATTAAACCATTTAAGTAATAGCGAACATCCTGCTGCGCCATTGCAAAGGAGGTTCTTTCGATGAGTGACTTTAGTAACTTTTGAGGAACGCTAAATTCGTAAAGACTGCTTATATCATCTAATGAAGGAAAATCAGCTGCCGGTAAGGTCGTAAGACTAAATCGACTTCTACCTGACTGAATAATGGCCTTGTCGCCTTTTACTTCTATGGTTAATTCAGATTCAGTAGGAAGGGCTTTACATATATCTAATAGTTTTTTAGCCGGTAATGTAATTTCCCCTGCTTCGTTCATCATTTGGTTCACGGTAGAAACCAGTTCAATCTCTAGATCGGTTGCCGTTAAGGTGAAATGGTTTTCAGAGGATTTGATTAACACATTGGCGAGTGCCGGTAGTGTTTGTCTTTTCTCCACTGCTCCTATCACTTGTTGAAGAGGATTTAACAAATCATCCCTCTGAATTTTGATTTTCATTGATGTTCCTAATAATTAAAACATTTTTATATATATTAATAGTAGTTATAGAGCCCACCTGTTTTTGTGGATAACTTAATTTTAACTAATAATATCAACTATTTAAGCAATACAATTGGTAGCTAACAACACTTGGATTGTTACCCTGTAAACTGTAGACAGAATGTGGATAACTTTTACCCCTAAGTTTGTACCTGCAACTATACAATACTTATCCACAGGATTTCATGCTAGCTATATAGCTTATTTAATTGCTTAATATACGTAATAAATTTATGTAATCTTCATCTATTTTTGAATCTGATTGCCTTAATTCAGCAATTTTTCTACAACCATGTAAAACCGTTGTGTGGTCACGCCCACCAAATGCACTGCCAATTTCCGGCAGGCTATGATTGGTTAATTCTTTGGATAATGCCATCGCCACCTGACGTGGACGCGTAATAGAGCGGCTACGGCTATTAGAATGTAAATCTGATATTCTGATTTTAAAATATTCTGCAACCGTCTTCTGTATATTTTCAATCGTAACAAGACGATCGTGTAAGGCAATTAAATCACGTAATGTTTCTTTAGCAAATTCAAGCGTAATCGGTTTACCCGTGAAATTAGCGGTTGCCATTACACGACGCAAAGAGCCTTCTAACTCACGTATATTAGAGCGAATACGCTTAGCGATAAAAAAGGCAACCTCGTTGGGTAACTCTATACCGAACTCTTCCGCTTTTTTATGCAATATGGCAACACGGGTTTCTAGCTCTGGCGGCTCTATACAAACCGGTAAGCCCCATCCAAAGCGTGACTTTAGGCGTTCTTCTAAACCATCAATTTCTTTGGGGTAGCGATCACAGGTTAGAATGATCTGGCTACCGCTTTCTAATAATGCGTTAAAGGTATGGAAAAACTCTTCTTGAGAACGCTCTTTTCCGGCAAAAAATTGAATGTCATCAATGAGTAGTACATCTAGAGTGCGGTAAAACTGTTTAAATTCATCCATCCTGTTGTGCTGCAGTGCTTTAATCATATGAGACACAAAGCGCTCAGAGTGTAAATAGACAATTCTGGAAGATGGATTATTAAGCAGGATTTTGTTACCTACAGCATGCATTAAATGAGTTTTGCCTAAACCGACACCGCCATATAGAAACAAAGGGTTATAGGAACCGGCTGGATTTTCAACCACTTGTATTGATGCCGCCTTGGCTAATTGATTACTTTTACCACCTACAAAATTATCGAAGGTATGGCCAATATTTAAGTGATGTTCCAGGTGCTCTTCTAATGGCGCTTCTACAATGGAGGGGGGTGCAGATGGAGGTGCTTTTGTAGCTTGAGCCTTAGGCCTGGAAACTGCATTTATAACAGCCTGTGGTTTTTTACTACCCACATCAAGTTTTACTGAAATGTCGCGATCTGTATCGATCTGCTGACAAATATCGATTATTTTCTGTAAAAAATGCTGTTTAACCCAGTCACTAACAAAGCTATTAGGCGCGAACAGGCACAGTTGGTCATTCGACTCCTCTGTTTGTAAGGGTCGAATCCAGGTATTTAATTGTTGATCAGATAGCTCTTGTTCAAGCCGCTGTAAACACTGATCCCACAAAGCTGTTGACACGAATAATCCCCAGTGCGCATTTAAAATTAGCCGCATCGAATTTTCATATGAGAGACCCATATGAAAGAATATAATGATTAGGCAAAAAAACAGGCTGTTTTATTGAAAGGTGATTGGTGATTTTAACCCGCAATCAAATGTCGGGAAACTACTATTATTAATGAAGCTGTCCCAACCGCTACAGGTTACCAAATAGCGGCTTTTTACCCAATCTTTATTCCATTTAAATGCCTGGCTTGGCGCATCTTTAAGTAGAGTGAAAAAATAACGCCATATAGCTTTGACTACGGGCCTACCCACGATGTAGAATGCATGCCCAATTTTTAATAGACAAATTTAGGTCCGGACCAATGAAAAGAACTTTTCAACCAAGCCGTATTAAGCGTGCTCGCACACATGGTTTTCGCGCACGTAGTGCAACTGTTGGCGGTCGCAAGGTATTAAAGTCGCGCCGTGCGAAAGGTAGAGCACGTCTATCTGCTTAATTCAGTATTTGCTGTTTTTACACACTAGATGACAGATATAAGAGCATGCCCGGGATTTAGTTTTCCTCGGCATGCTCGTTTGCTTAAGCCCGATGAGTTTAGTCGGGTGTTTAAAAAGCCGATACGTTCAAGTGATCGCTTATTCACGATATTAGCGATTTCAAATGACAATGGTCATGCTCGTCTGGGCTTAGCAATTTCAAAGAAAAATGCCAAGCGTGCGGTAGATAGAAACAGAATTAAGCGATTGATTCGTGAAAGTTTTCGTCTACATATGCATCAAATGCCAGATATCGATCTGGTCGTAATGGCAAAACCTGTCAGCAAAAATGCAGATAACCAACAGATATTGCAATCGCTGCAACAACACTGGAACAGGCTGCAAAAGCAATGCGCAAAATCCTCATCGGAATAATCCGCATTTATCAATATGGCATTAGTCCTTACTTGCCGCCTCATTGCCGTTATACTCCAACGTGTTCTGCATATGCTGTTGAAGCCATTAGCCAGTTTGGTATATTGCGCGGTAGCTGGATGGCAATAAAAAGAATAGGCCGGTGTCATCCCTGGCATGAAGGTGGTTATGACCCATTACCTGAAAATGAGCATAAGCCGCATAAATCTGACTGTAAGCATTAAGTCGCTTAAGTATAAGTAAACTAATAAGAAGCTAAGAATCATAATGGAAAACCAACGCACCCTGCTTTACCTCGCATTCTTCTTTACACTGTTTTTGTTATATCAGGAGTGGCAAAAAGATTACGGCCCACAGCCTGTAGCCACTCAAACAACATCTCCCACATCGATGGTGTCAGATGCAGAAATATCAGCGCTACCGGCAGCGGATATTCCCAATTCATCAGTTGCATCTACTGAATCAGCCCTACCAACGGCAGATGCAGATGTTACTAACCGACAATCAGTCCATGTGGTTACCGATGTACTCGATTTATTGATAGATACTCAGGGCGGCACGATCTATCAAATGGATTTACGAAAATATCAATTAAGTGCAGATGAGATGGATAAGCCCTTTCGTATGTTCACTACAAAGGAAAGCCAGTACCATACGGCTCAATCAGGTTTAGTGTCTTCAGGGCATGCCGCACCAAATCATAAAGATATCTACCAGGCCGAAAAAACGGAGTACCGTTTAGAAGAAGGTGTCGATTCGCTTAAGGTTGTATTGCATTGGCAGAAAGATGACGTAACTGTGCGTAAAACATACACATTTGATCGTGCCAGCTACGTGATAGATGTTGAGCATACGGTAATGGCGGATAACTGGTCCGGCTCAGAATACCGTCAATTAGTGCGCTCGTTACAGGAACGAAAATCTACGATGATTCCCACCTATGTAGGGGGCGTAGTATTTAATGATGAAATCAAATATGAAAAGCTAGATTTTGATGATATCGGTGATGAAAGCTTTAAGTCGGATATGAAGGGTGGCTGGATTGCCATGATAGAGCATTTCTTCTTATCAGCCTGGGTGCCAGATCAGCAACAGAACAACTTCACCTATACATCACACCCCACTAGCAATCGCTATATTTTAGGTATGCGTTCACCAGCGGCTATAGCTACAAGTGGCACCCCAGCTGAGTTTAAGAGCCAGCTAGTGGTTGGCCCTAAATTACAGGACGTGCTGGAAAAAGTAGCACCAGGCTTAGAGTTGACGGTAGATTACGGCGTCCTGACTATTTTGGCTAAGCCCCTATTCTGGTTGTTAAAGCAGTTTCATACATTGTTTGATAACTGGGGCTGGGCGATTATTTTCTTAACGATTACGGTTAAGGCGCTATTTTATAAGCTGTCTGAAGTCGGCTACCGCTCCATGGCGAAAATGCGCAAAGTTGGCCCAAGGCTGGCCAGCTTAAAAGAGCGTTATGGGGACGATCGGCAGCGTATGTCTGCAGAAATGATGAAGATGTACAAGGAAGAGAAGATCAATCCGCTTGGTGGTTGTTTGCCAATTTTGGTGCAAATTCCCGTGTTTATTGCGCTTTACTGGGTATTACTTGAATCGGTTGAAATGCGTAATGCGCCGTTTGCACTGTGGATACAGAACCTTTCGGTGCAAGATCCATACTTTATCCTGCCATTATTGATGGGTGCAACGATGTTTATTCAGCAAAAGCTGAATCCAGCACCGGTTGACCCTATTCAGCAGAAGATCTTCCAGTATATGCCGATTGTATTTACCGTGTTCTTCCTGTTCTTCCCGGCGGGTCTGGTACTTTACTGGGTAGTTAATAATACCTTATCCATTGCTCAACAATGGGTCATTACTAAGCGCATTGAAGCAGGTGCTGCAAAGTAAAATAGCTGTTCGCTTATATTTGTTTGCCCTGGAGATTGTTAAATAGGCGCAGGCAAATATAAGCCAGCTTTTTCTATGAGCCCGGTGATCACCGTGGTAAAAAGACCCATCTAAACTTAATTAACTTCTTTATGACAAGTTCAACATCCGACACCATTGCAGCAGTCGCCACAGCGCCCGGCAGAGGCGGTGTTGGTATCGTGCGTGTATCTGGCCCGAAAAGTCGAGATATTGCAGAGAAAATCCTTAATAAAACCCCCAATGTACGTAAAGCAGATTACTTGCCTTTTATAGATGCAGAAGGTGAAGTGATTGATACTGGCATTGCGATATTTTTTCAAAATCCAAATTCATTTACCGGCGAAGATATTCTGGAGCTACAGGCACACGGCGGCCCAGTGGTTTTAGATATGCTGTTAAAGTGCGTTTTAGAGTTGGGCGCAAGACCAGCACGCGCCGGTGAATTTACCGAGCAGGCCTTTTTAAATGACAAAATGGATCTGGCTCAGGCTGAGGCAGTTGCGGATTTAATTGAGGCGGAATCCGCCGAGGCGGCAAAGGCAGCCGTAAGGTCAATGCAGGGCGAATTTTCGCAGAATATCCGCGATCTTGTGGAGAAATTGATCGAACTTCGCCTATATGTTGAAGCAGCACTTGATTTTCCAGAAGAAGAAATAGATTTTTTAAGTGATGGCAAGGTAGAGGCCAAACTGGCCTCAATAGAAACTGCTTTACAGGCAGTCTTTAGTTCGGCGCGTCAGGGCTGTTTATTACGTGAAGGTATGACACTGGTTATTGCGGGTCGACCCAATGCGGGGAAATCGAGCTTACTCAATCAATTAGCCGGCCGCGAATCCGCCATCGTCACCGATATTCCCGGTACCACACGGGATGTATTACGTGAGCATATTCAAATTGATGGGCTGCCATTGCATGTGATTGATACCGCAGGCCTAAGGGAGAGTGATGATCCGGTAGAACAGGAAGGTATTCGTCGAGCCTGGAATGAAATAGAACAGGCTGATCGCATTTTACTGTTAGTGGATGATACACATCGAGAAAGTGATCACTTATCAATAGAGGAGAAACTGCCCGGGCATATTGGTGTAACGCGTATCTTTAATAAAATCGATATTTCAGGCAGAGTAGCAGAAGTCATAGAAACCAATGCAGAAACGGATATCGCCCTAAGCGCAAAAAGTGGCGAGGGTATGGACCTGCTAAAAACCCATCTCAAAAAATGCATGGGGTATGAGCAGAGTAACGAAGGCCGCTTTATGGCCAGACGACGGCATATTGATGCACTGGAAAATGCCGACCAACACCTACAAAATGGGCGTTATAATTTAATAGAATTAAAGGCCGGTGAACTCCTGGCAGAAGAGCTGCGTATGGCCCAGAAGCAACTTAACGAAATCACCGGTGAATTTACCTCCGACGATTTACTCGGCAGAATTTTCTCTAGTTTTTGTATCGGAAAATAAAACTACACTTTTTAAAAATACACTTAAGTTAATTGATAGTCGGTTTTTAAAAATGACAGGATATCATCCTGTGAACCTTTAAAAATAACCCGGTTTTCTTTTTTGCTAAACTGGTAGTCATACATCGGGTCGTAGTAGTCGACTAATAAAACCCTTATCCAGTCTTTATGCAACTGAAGACTATTATTTGACTGATGTTGTTGAATAGCATGGCTCAATAATGCTTTCAGTTCTTTATGGCGAACACCACCTAAGCGGCGCTGTATCTTATCAATTGATTCCTGTAACTGTTCGGCCCACTTTGTAAAACCAGCCTCATCACCATAAAAGCGTTGGTGCTCTGCCAGGGCTTCAATTATATATTCTTCAAAGGTGATATTAATGCGTTCATCAATGCTGGCTTCTAACTGTATAAGTGGTGCCTGTTGCATTGCAGTAAATAAAACCTCAGGAATTCTTCTAGAGCCAATGTTTGCCCCCTCATCTTCCAGCACCAAATAAGAGTGTTGTTTGTTCCTATGTTTCAATAATTCGATTGATAGCTTATTTTCAATATCAATTTGCGAAGGTTGAGGTGTCACGTGTTTACCAAAAACCGAACCCCGGTGATGGAACAGGCCTTCAAGGTCAATCTGCTGGTTGATTTTTTTTAGTAAAACCGTTTTTCCAATACCGGTACGGCCACCCAGCATAATAGGCTTGATGATTTGCGATGAGTGTTCTAATTCATCAATCAAAAAACGTCGCATGGCTTTGTAGCCACCCTCAACACGCGGAAATATTTTTCCGGTGCGTTGGTAAATCCATTGCTGTGAAATTTTTGAACGCATACCACCACGAAAACAATAAAGAATGCCTTCAGGATGCTGTTTAAAAAAGGCACTCCAATGATCTACTTTGCCTGCCTTAATATCGCCTTGAACTAATTCATGGCCGAGCTTAATCGCTTCATCCTGGCCCATCTCTTTATAACGAATACCAACGCTTTCCCGCTCCCGATCATCCATAAGCGGAAAATTTTCAGAGCAAGGGAAAGCACCCTGCATAAATTCAACCGGGGCGCGCACATCGAGTAAAGGCGTATCGTTTAAAAATAACGAGAGAAAATCATCGGTTTGTGGTAAATCTTTTGGTGTAGTTACTGGTGCAGTCATTAGTAATTATCTTATGCTAATTAAAGGTGCTGAATTATCAGCAGTAGTAAGCTCACCAAGAGCTGATAAATCTAATGACAGGGTTTTAGCAAATTTAATAAACTCATTAATATGTGAATTTTTTACCGCAACTAATAAGCCACCGGAGGTTTGCGGATCACAGAGTATCTTTTTCTGTAGGTCTGTCATCTCGCCGAGCTTGTGCGCATAACTATCAAAGTTACGTTGCGCACCACCGGGAGAACAACCAAGCGCAATATAGTTTTCAACTTCAGCGAGTTTAGGTACCGCCGCATAATCTACAATGGCTTTTACGTTGCTACCCTCGCAAATTTCAGATAAATGCCCCATCAATCCAAAACCGGTGACATCGGTCATCGCGGTGACGTAATCGAGTTTGGCAAACTCCGCACCGGGGGTATTTAGCTGGCACATGGTGTCTGGCGCAATGCGCGTATGTTCTGGCTTGAGACATTTTTTCTTTTCAGCGGTGGTTAAAATACCAATGCCTAAAGGTTTGGTTAAAAACAAGGTGCAATCTGCAGTGGCTTTATCGTTACGTTTTAATTGTGCGTTATCCACAGTCCCCGTAACCGCCAAACCAAAAATCGGCTCCGGCGCATCAATAGAGTGTCCACCGGCCAAAGGAATACCCGCTAACTTGCAGGCATGGCGGCCACCTTCAATAACCAGCGACGCCACATCAGGCCCGAGCTTGCTAATCGGCCAGCCAAAAATAGCAATCGCCATTAGGGGTTTTCCACCCATGGCGTATATATCGCTAATCGCATTGGTCGCGGCAATTTGCCCGAACTCAAACGGGTCATCGACAATCGGCATAAAGAAATCGGTGGTGCTAATGACAGAAGTGCCATTTTCAAGGTCATACACAGCGGCATCATCTTTTGTGGCATTACCCACTAATAGTCGCGGGTCAGTAAAGGGAGCAGAGGAGGTTTTTAAAATATCTTCCAGTAGGCCAGGCGCGATTTTACAGCCGCAACCAGCACCATGGCTGTATTCAGTCAGTTTAATTTGAGACATAGTTTAGCGTTCAATAGGCTAATAAAGGCGGCTAGTATACTATTAAATTTGTTTAAATTCTTAGTGGGTGAATAGGTCGAAATGAAATGGACGTTCAGGCAGGCAGAAAATAAAGATATTGATGCAATCGTGAAGTTAGTAGATTCTGCGTATCGGGGAGACAGTAGTCGACAGGGCTGGACGACTGAAGCCGAGTTGCTGGATGGTAGGCGAACCTTTAGCGAGGAAGTGGCGGGAATTATTTCTGCTGCGCAGAATACAATTATTTTGTTGGAGGATGGTGCGAAGTTGCTGGCTTCGGTGCATGTTAAAAAATTGAGTGGTGGTGATAACTCTAATTCTTCTCGGGCTTATTTGGGGATGTTTGCAGTAGAGCCGATGTCGCAGAATTTAGGCATTGGTAAAGCCGTAATGGCTTATGCGGAAAAGTTTGTGCTGGAGGAGTGGCAGTGTAGTGAAATGGATATGACGGTTATTCGGCAACGGGTTGAGTTGATTGAATGGTATGAGAAATTGGGGTATCGGGTGACTGGGGAAACGCGGGCGTTTCCGTATTGGGATGAGAGGTATGGGGTGCCTAAGAGGGAGGATTTGGTTTTGGATGTTTTGGTGAAGTGTGGTTTAGTGTGATACTTGATATGGAGGCATTTAGACTTTTAATATAGTAATGTATTCTACATACAATAATTTCGTACAAAAACTTTAAACCAATAAATAAAGGAGTAAATACTATGGGATGGAAGGGAACAGTTCGTTCAATTGGTGCGGCAGTTCGAGCTGCAGAAAGAGATGCAAAACGACGTCAACGTGAACTTGAGAAGCAGAAAAAACAGTATGAAAAAATGCAGGAATTGGAGCAAGCTGAATACGAAGTAGAGGTGCATGAAAATGAAATTGAAATAATTCAATCTATTCATAAAGAATGTAGTGCTAGAATTGATTGGGAAAAAATTTCTAAGTCAGTAGAGCCAAAAACTCCCATAAACTTAAAAAGTAATGAAGAATCGGCAAGATTAAAAGCAGATAATTACAAACCTAGCTTCATAGATAAAATTTTAAAAAGAGAAGAAAAGAAACGAACTTCACATAGTAAAAATATTATAAATGCTATTGAAGAGGATAAAGCAGAATATAGTAAGGTTATCAATAACTGGGAGAATGAGGTTACAGATTGGAGAGAAAGTGTTGTTCTTTCGAAAAGACTGCTTAAAGGTGATGAAGAGGCCAAAATTAAAGCAATTGAGGAATTAGATCCTTTTTCTGAAATTTATAATCTTGGTTCTGGTTTAACAATTACCACTAATGATAGTGGCTTAATTGGAGCAACAATTCATATTCATGGAAATTATATCGTTCCAAGCGAGATAAAAAGTTTATTAAAAAGTGGGAAATTGTCTGTAAAGAATATGCCAAAAGGAAGATTTAACGAAATTTATCAAGATTATGTATGCAGCTGTGCACTAAGAATTGCAAATGAGATATTTTCTATTATTCCTGATGACATGGTCACTGTAACTGCTGTTGATGAATTGTTAAGCCCGAAAACGGGGCACTTAGAAAAATCTCCCATATTGTCTGTTTGTGTTTCACGTAGTACATTAGATTCATTAAATATGAGTAACATTGATCCATCTGACTCAATGAGTAATTTTATTCATAATATGTCATTTAAAAAAACTAAAGGATTTGAGCCTGTTGAATTAGTAAGTTCACCATCATAGATGGTTGAGTCCTTAGTATCAGCGTAAAGATTTATTATCGAAAAAAATTCGAGTTACAAACGGAGGTTCTACATCTAAGGTTCGCCTGCTGGCGCCTTACTTTTTTATGAAAGCCATCCCTGGCTTTCACCCTTCGGGCCATGCGAGCATGTTCAAAAACGCTCCCGCGTTTTTAGTCTGCAGCCAAAAAAGTAAGCAAAAAGCCCGTTCGCTCAGTCGCTTGTTCTCATCAAACAACAGATGAGAATTCCCGAAAATTATTCATGTTACTTTTATTAGTTAATTGTCCTGTTAGTTTTATACTTTTTTTTCGGGCCGTGCTGATGCGCCGTCCTGGCTTATTCGAAACTTAATTTCACATCCCTGTGAAATTACCCCTTGTGATGTACAGTTTTCAGCCTGCAACAGGGCTGGTTGTCGCCAGTCTGAAATTAATATCTTCGATTTATGAAAAAGCTATGTATTGCTAGATTGATAGTAATTATGTTTTCTGAAGGACATTAATTTTTATTTTTGTAGGGTGGAACAAGCAGCGCGGTTCCACCAATCGGTGAGACAATGGTGGATCCACTTCGTTTGATCCACCCTACTCAATAACGATTAGCTTTTTGGGCTGGCGATAAACTTCCCTGTGCCTTGCCAAAAATTGTTTCTCCCCAGGGGCAAAATCACAGGGATGTGATTTTGATGGGGGATAAGCCAGGACGGCGCATCCACCCGACCCGACAACAAAGTTTTGAACTATCAGATTAGTATACTTTGAATATTAACTTACAGAATTTTTGGGAACCCTAATTAGCTTTTTAATTAGGGCAAGGCACTAGGAACGGCGATTTCTTGCTTACTTCTTTGCCGCTGTTGGTAAAGAAGTAAGGCGCCAGCAGGCGAACCTTAAACGTTCAGCCTATGACTAAGTGCGCGCCCGTCATACACAACCAGAACTACTCCATCAGGAGAGCTTTGAAAATTCAGCTCGTGTTACACGTACAGCAGAACAACTCTCCAGCTATAAATGTAACGCCAATAAAAAACTTGTAATTAAGATGATCGTCTGAAATACTATATAAGACGGCCATCTGAATTGACGGAGTAATAGCATGAAAACAATACTGGTAACCGGGGCTAATGGCTTTGTAGGTACGCACACATTAAAAAGCTTAATGAAATTAGAGGGTATAAAGCTGATAGCAGCTTGTCGTGATAAAACAAAGTTAATACCGAGCTTTAAAGGCGAAGTGCGTGAAGGTGATTTGAGGGATGAAAATTACTTAAACAGTTTGCTCGATGGCGTCGATGTAGTGTGCAACGCAATGGCATGGACAGCCCTATGGGGGCATAAGAAGCAATCTAAAGAATTATATTTTGAGCCAGTGATTAAGCTGATAGATAAATCCATTGAAAAGAGAATTGAACGATTTATTAATGTGAGCAGCACGTCTGCTGCGGCACCGCAAACATCAGCCGATGCAATGAGCGAGGGCATACCTAGAAAGTTCTGGCCGCATTTATGTACGGTGATAAAGATTGAAAATTATATGCGAGAGTCAGCCAATCAGAATAATGTAACGACTATGATTAATATGCGTCTGGGTATTTTTTCTGGTGAGCATTATGGGCTGGGAATACTGCCAATATTACTGCCAAGATTAAAAACCCATTTGGTTCCCTGGGTTGCGGGAGGAAAAACCAGCTTGCCTATGATTGATGGAGAAGATATTGGCGAAGCCATGAAATGTGCGGTTATGGCTGAAAACATAACAGGCTATCAATCATTCAATGTTGTGGGGGCTGAAGTGCCAACAGTTAGGGAGGTAATAGAATATGTACATGATAAATTTTTATACCCTAAACCGCATTTTAGTGTGCCATTTTTTATAGCATACCCATTTGCATGGTTAATGGAAGCCTTGGACTCAATTGTTCCCTGGGAACCATTAGTTACCCGAAGCATTGTTCATTTGTTAGAAGAAGTGGCGGTTGATAATACCAAAGCCACTAATATGCTTGGATATAAACCACGTCAGGATTGGCGAGAATCTATAACTAAACAAGTACAGGAAATACATCAAACACAAAAAACTTCAATGAGAATGGCTCGTCCGATTGTGTAATGAGCTAAAGACAGGTATCTTTCAATGATATGGTCTCAAGAGAAAAAACCGAGCAGGTCAAGCAGCAGATAATTGAAGCGGCTGACCAGTTATTTTATCAGAAGGGTTACAACCTAAGCTCCTTCAGCGATATTGCGGCCGCATCAAAAGTACCACGTGGTAATTTAAATTATCACTTTAGCACCAAGAGTGAAGTATTGGTCGCAGTCATTCGACATCGTGTGTCTGAAATGCATAAAATGCTAAGCAACTGGGAGAGCGAATACAACACGCCATTGGAACGCTTACAACGCTATGCCAAAATTGTATCTAATGTCAAAAAAGAAGTGGTTCATTATGGCTGCCCCATGGGAACGCTTAATTCGGAGCTAGGTAAAGTCCAGCGTGAATTACAGAATGTGACAAAAGAGCAATTCGAGGTTTTCGAGCAATGGATAAAAAAACAGTTTCAGTTGATGGGTTGTAATAAAAATGCAGCGGAATTAACCATGCATCTTATGGTGTGGACTCAGGGCGTTGCTACCATGGCTTATATTCATAAAGATACACGATTGATTCAACGGGAGGCGAAATCAATTGCAGCCTGGCTTGAATCGTTAACAAGTGAGAGCTAAAACTACTTCAACAAATGTTTAAGTAATATTTAGGGTTAACCAGATACTAAGATAAGTTTAATAGAGCCAGGTATTATACAGAAGGATATTCAAACACCTGTTTTAAACAATTAATACGATCAAGTGCCAATGAACTTAGTTGTTGAGCTGCAAGCATAACGGCTTCATCTTCTGTTGATTCTACAACCGCATCATAAAAAGAAAAGCTCCTGTCAGAACAAGACCATAAACGTTGTAATTCCATATCAGGCTTATCAAGCATTGGCCGCAGATTTGAATTGTATAATTTAAGCCGATCAATATTTTTTATAATAGTCTCATTAGGTAAAATATTATTTATAGCGATATTATTACTTAGTGCCTTCTCATTGCGTGAAATTTGCTTTTGTGTTTCTTTGGCAAGGGATTGTATTTGTGGCATGGTTTCAGCGAAGGCTTGCATTTGAGTCGCCAAATATTGATCAATATAAATTGCTGCTGCTAACAAATCTGTTTTATTTTCAATGGCTGTAGAGTCAAGCCGAGGTTCATCCATATTGGCTTCACGCTCTATGTGATAAGCGCGTCGTCGCTCGGCTCTGAGTAGAGAGGCATGTGCCAATTCTTCACGGGCGAGAATTTCTGCATATTTTCGTACGGCCGCACTTTTTGAACTTGCCGCTACGTGGGTATAAAAACTGAAGGCTATTTCTTCATTATGTACGGCAAAGGCCAATGCTCTGTAAGGTGAGCTATAGTATAGGTCGTAGGCTTCGTCGTTATAAGTTGTCGATACGTACGGGTCTTTCCAGGCAGTAGGTGCTATGTCGATGTTTTCACTTATATTTTCCTGAGTCATCCATTCAAGTAATAAACGCTCATGCTCCTGTTCTTCAACAACCATGCGCTCAAACAGCGCCGCTGCTGATTCGTTATTACCTTTATGCATAGAGTCGGCGAGGTCTGAATAACGCCGAATGGCTTCGCGTTCTGCCCGAAGCGCTATAGACATTAAGTCGCTGGCGGTTTTAATGTTGGCTGACAACATGTTTGTGTTACTCCATGGGCTTCAATCTACGCTTTTGTTTTTGATTATTAATTGACATGCATCATTTTTTTTAACACTAAAGGGACTACAGTGTTTAACACAAATGTAGTATGTATCGATCTAGTGCGAAGCAAAAATTCCCATATAAAATATGAGGTTAAATTCACTTGCTGACTCTCTCAGGCAAAGCTGTAAACAAAGCTACAAGCTATCGCATCGCTGTGCAATTTTTTATTTTAATATTGCTGCAGTTGACGATGGCGGTCAGTGCTTTTGCCAATTCAGAATTACCCCGTTTTCTTGATGTTATCAATATTCAGAAAATATTTCCGGGTGCAGATAAGATTGGTTCACCCATTGGAGACCCATTAGTCGCGCCTGCCTATAAAAGTGGTAAGCAACTGGGGTTTGTTTTTTTAACGTCTGATTACGTCAATAGCACCGGATATTCCGGTAAGCCCATACATCAGCTTATTGCCATAGATATGCAGGGGATCATACAAAAGGTTTTACTGGTTGAGCACCATGAACCCATTGTATTGATTGGTATTCCCGAAAAACGCATAACGGCCGTGCTTAAGGCGTATGAAGGCCTGGATGTGGGTAAGCTGGTGCGTGGAACGCAGGATCAGGAGATAGATGTTGTATCCGGCGCAACCGTAACAGTGATGGTGATGGATGATAATATTTTAAGAGCATCCATTAAGGTAGCCAGAAATTATGGCTTGTCTGGCCTTGAAAAAAAAGCGACACAAAGCGGTCCTGTGGCATCAGTTAACAAGGATATTAACCTTCTTAAAGACTGGGCACAGCTGCTGGATGAAGGTTCTGTTAGTCGTTTAAAAATTACTATCGGACAAATTAACGAGGCGTTTAAAAATAGCGGCAAGGCACTAGCACTCGAATTTCCTGAACAAGGTAATAACGATGAAATATTTATAGAACTGTATGCCGCGGTAGTCTCTATTCCTAGTATTGGCAGAAGCCTGTTGGGTGATAGCGAATATAACAATCTTCTGAAAAAAATAAAGCCAGGCGAACAAGCCATCTTATTAGCGGGAGATGGGCGCTTTTCATTCAAGGGTTCGGGCTATGTTCGTGGCGGAATTTTTGATCGTTTTCAGGTGATACAGGGTGATATGTCGATTCGTTTTCACGACCGTTATCACAAACGCCTGCGCTCACTGGCCGCAGATGGTTCACCAGACGTTAAAGATGTGGACCTATTTAGAACACCAGCGGATTTAAAATTTAATGCAGCAGCACCCTGGAAGCTGGAATTATTAGTTGGACGAAATGTTGGGCCGACGGAAAAAGTTTTTCAAACGTTTGATCTTGATTACAACCCGCCTAAAGCATACGTAACCATTATCGATGTTAAAGAGGTACCTAAATCTGAACTTGCATCGGCACAAAAAGCACAGCCAATATGGGTAAAAATGTGGCAGTTAAAATTAGGTGAAGTGCTTGTTTTAGGCTTTGCATTGTTTGTGCTTACTCTGATCTTTTTTTTCCAGGACTGGTTGGTAAAGCGGCCTAAGTTGACTGAACGAGTGAGAACAGGGTTTCTTGTTTTTACCTTGTTTGGTATAGGCTGGTATTTCAACGCGCAGTTATCCGTGGTTAATATTTTGGCTATGTTTAACGCGCTGGTAACTGGTTTTGACTGGACGTATTTTCTGATGGAGCCACTGATATTTATTTTGTGGGCTTCGGTGGCTGCGTCATTATTATTCTGGGGGCGTGGGCCTTATTGTGGTTGGTTGTGTCCTTTTGGTGCGTTACAGGAACTGATTAATAAAATAGCCAGGGCGTTAAAAATTAAACAGGTTACGGTGCCCTGGAAAATTCATGAACGGTTATGGACATTCAAATATTTAATCTTTCTTTTATTGTTTGGTTTTTCGCTTTACTCATTGGAATGGGCCGAGCGTCTGGCAGAAGTAGAACCGTTCAAGACAGCTATTATTTTAAAGTTTATACGCGAGTGGCCATACGTTGTATTTGCATTAGGCGTAATCCTGCCGGGAATTTTTATAGAACGTTTTTACTGTCGTTACCTGTGTCCGCTAGGTGCAGCGCTGGCTATACCTGGCAGAATGCGCATGTTTTCCTGGCTTAAACGGTATAAAGAATGCGGTAGCCCATGCCAGCGTTGCAGTAATGAATGCATGGTTCAGGCGATTCATCCAGAAGGTGAAATTAATGTAAACGAATGCCTGTACTGTTTGCATTGTCAGGTGATTTATTCTGATGACCATGCTTGTCCGGTGGTGATACAGAAGCGTTTGAAAAAAGAGCGTCGGGCGGTTCAACCGGCATCGATTAATGGAAAAAAAGACTCAGCTATTGCTATGGAGATAAAGCAAGAAAAGTAAAAATACAACGAGGAATGAGTTGATAAAACTCTGATAAGGAATGGATGTTTTCGTCTGCACAATAAAAAGTCATATAGAGGAAATGAGTAATGGATATTAAAAAAGATAAAACTAAGAGTGAAACACTAGAAGACAGTGGATTAAGTCGACGTAATTTGTTGGGTGGTTCAATTAAGCTGGCAACGTTAGCAGGTGTAGCGGGTTTAACCGGCATTGGCGTAATGACACCGCAAACCGCCATTGCGGCAGCGAAAAATAAAGCAGAAGTCGCGCCAGGTGATCTTGATGAATATTATGGCTTCTGGAGCAGCGGGCAGGCAGGCGAATTACGTATTTTGGGCATGCCGTCTATGCGTGAATTAATGCGCGTGCCGGTTTTTAACCGATGCAGCGCTTCAGGCTGGGGTGCGACAAATGAGAGTCGAAAAATTCTGCGTGATGGCTTATTGCCGACCACTAAAAAGTTTTTAGATTCGGGTGATCGTGGTGGTGTTTGGTTGAATGGTGATTTACATCATCCTCACATGTCATTCACTGATGGCACTTATGATGGCCGTTACCTGTTTATGAATGACAAAGCGAATACGCGTGTTGCACGTGTACGTTGTGATGTTATGAAATGCGACAAGATAATCGAAATTCCAAATGCATCTGATATTCATGGCTTGCGCCCGCAAAAATACCCACGTACCGGTTATGTATTTGCTAATGGCGAACATCGAGTGCCCATTCCTAATGATGGCGGTATTCTTGATGAGCCTGAAAAATATCATGCTATTTTCACTGCGATTGATGGCGATGAAATGGAAGTTAAATGGCAGGTTATGGTTGATGGTAATCTGGATAACTGTGATGCGGATTACCAGGGGCTATACGCGTTCTCTACCTGTTATAACAGCGAAGAGGCCGTTAACCTCGCTGGAATGATGGCGAATGAGCGTGACTGGGCCGTTGTGTTCGATATTAAAGCGATTGAAAATGCAGTAAAAATAGGCGACTTTAAGACTTTTAATGGCGTGCCGGTTATTGATGGTCGTAAAGGCTCAAAATACACCCGTTATATTCCCGTACCTAATAGCCCTCATGGTTGCAATACAGCACCGGATGGCAAACACGTAGTATTCAACGGCAAGCTGTCACCAACTGTAACGGTTATTGATGTTAGGCGTTTACCGGATTTATTTAAGGATAAAATAAAACCACGTGATGCGGTTGTTGCAGAACCTGAATTAGGCTTAGGCCCCTTGCACACAGCATTCGATGGCAAAGGTAATGCCTTCACAACTCTGTTCCTCGATAGTCAGATCGTTAAGTGGAATATTCAGAAAGCGATTGATGCCTATAAGGGTAAAAAAGTTAATCCTATTCTTGAAAAAGTGGATGTGCATTATCAGCCGGGACATAACCATACGACGATGGGTGAAACTAAAGAGGCAGATGGTAAATGGCTTGTGTCGCTTAATAAATTCTCCAAAGATCGATTCATTAATGTTGGCCCATTAAAACCAGAAAATGAGCAGCTGATTGATATTACCGGTAAGAAAATGAAAGTGGTGCACGATGGACCGACGTATGCGGAACCACACGATGTCATTATTGTACGTTCTGACATTGTTAATCCAGATTCGCTGTGGACTAAGGGTGATCAGATGTGGGCTGATGCGTCGGCTCAGGCGAAAAAAGACGGTGTTGAATTGGGTGTTGATTCGAAGATAATACGTGATGGTAATAAAGTGCGTATTTATATGTTTTCGATTGCGCCTAATTTCAGTATGGAAAAATTCACCGTTAAGCAGGGTGATGAAGTGACGGTGTATGTCAGTAATGAGGATGCAATTGATGACCTGACACATGGCCTGACCATTGCAAACTATGGGGTTGCCATGGAAATTGGGCCACAGCAGACAAGTTCAATCACCTTTACGGCAGATCGCCCAGGTGTTCATTGGTTCTATTGCCAATGGTTCTGTCATGCCTTGCACATGGAAATGCGTGGTCGCATGCTTGTTGAACCTGCATAAGGTGTCAAGCTTTGCAGCTTAAGCAAGCCGGTTTTAACTCACCCATCAGCCCTGGAATATCTAGTGGCCTGATGGGTGGGCTATTACTTTTTTTATCAATAATTTCATTTTCAACTCAGGCTGAGGAAAGGCAAGTAGCACCCGGGCATGGTGTATTGCAGGCAGCCATCGATTCAGCAAACCCTGGCGATACATTGATATTGTCATCGGGTACATATTTCGGCTCTATTAATATTCATCGCAGGCTTAGCGTATTAGGAAACAAGTCGAGCATTATTGATGGAGAAGGTTCATCACACGTTATTATTGTGTCCGCACCTGATGTGTTGATTAAAGGTTTAAGTGTTCAGCATTCGGGCAACGATTTAAATTCCGAAGATAGCGCCATTTTTATTACCGACAAAGGTGATCGAGCACATATAGATAATAATTATTTTGAAAATAATTTGATTGGTATTTATTTAAAAGGGCCACAAGCGGCAGTTGTTAGTAACAATGTAATCATTGGTAGCACCTTTCACCGAGTAAATGATCGGGGTAACGGTGTTTATTTATGGAATACACCCGGTTCGGTTATTAAAAATAATGATGTTCGTTATGGCCGCGATGGTATTTTTGTGACGAATAGTAAAAACAATAAGTTCGATGGTAATCGATTTCGTGATTTGCGCTTTGCTATACATTATATGTATACCTTAGATAGCGAGATAAGCAATAATATTTCAATTAACAATCACGTCGGTTTTGCTTTAATGTTTTCCGATAGAATTACGGTGAGTGGTAATCAATCTATTGGTGACCATGAGCGAGGATTATTTTTTAATTTCACTAATTATTCAGTGATTAATAATAATCGTGTCAGTGGTGGCGCAAAAAAATGCGTTTTTATTTATAACGCAAATTTTAATAAAATAAATAATAATTCCTTCGAAGATTGTCAGATAGGTATTCATTTTACGGCGGGTTCGGAACGCAATGAAATATATTCAAATTCGTTTATAAATAATCGCACGCAAGTTAAGTATGTCGGTACGCGTTATATTGAGTGGTCAAAAGAAGGCTCTGGAAATTACTGGAGTGATAATGTTTCTTTTGATCTGGATGCAAATGGCATTGCAGACCAAGCTTATAAGCCGAATGATCTGGTTGATCAAATCGTCTGGCGCCATCCCATGGCAAAGCTATTATTAAATAGCCCGTCGGTGAAGTTAGTAAAATGGGCGCAAGCAGAATTCCCGGGGATACACCCTGGTGGGGTGACAGATAGTGTTCCGTTGATGAAACCTCCCAATTTGACTCGAATGTTAAAAGAGATTTATTAGATGGTTGAGTTAAACACAGCGAACAAGGTTGTTTCGTTGCAAGCAGTGCGCAAGCAGTATGCTAATGAAACGGTATTAAATAATATAAATTTAGACATTCAATCCGGTGAGTGCATTGTACTGGTGGGCCATAACGGGGCAGGTAAAACCTCGCTGATGAAATTAATGTTGGGGCTTACTCGGCCAACGTCTGGCACGGTTGAGGTGCTGGGAAAAAATCCTGCGTTTAGCGCATCTGTTGCACAACGGCTGGCGCTGGGTTATCTCCCAGAAAGTGTTGCATTTTATGAGGCAATGAGCGGTGTTGAGGTGCTTGCATTTTATGCTCGGTTAAAAGGCGCAAGTAAGCATGAGTGTGAGAAATTATTAGAATTAGTGGGTCTTGCCGATGCGGCAAAACGTCGAGTGGGCACTTACTCTAAAGGTATGCGGCAACGTTTGGGTCTGGCGCAGGCCATGTTGGGTAATCCACAACTGCTATTTCTTGATGAGCCTACAACAGGGCTTGACCCTATTTTGCGCCAGCATTTTTATGAGCTTATTGATGGTCTGAAAAAAGAAGGCGCGACATCCATTATTTCATCACATGCACTAAATGAAGTAGAAGCAAGGGCCAGTCGTTTTGTTATTTTGAAAGCAGGTAGCATTGTTGCTTGCGGGACTTTAGATGAACTTTATCAACAGGCTACTTTACCAATACGCTTAAAAATCATGGTTACGCCGGGCGAGGTATCCAGTGTTGTTGAACGTATGGGCTCTGCCATTAACGTTAGCGATGTAAATAATCAAAGTTTTAGCGTGTCCTGTTTTAAAGATGAAAAAATGCCGATTATTCGTCACATAAGCAACCTCGGTGAAGTAGTGCAGGATATGCAGATTATGCCGCCAAGACTTGATGAACTTTATAGCCACTTTATGAGTGGAGGTCACTTATGAAGTTATTATGGATACTCGCACAAAAAGAAATACGTGATGGCTTACGTAATCGCTGGATTGCGGCGGCTATTATTTTATTGGGTACTTTGGCATTTGCATTATCAATATTAGGCTCAGCGCCGACGGGTTCAGTGCGTGCCAGTGATCTTGATATTACGGTTATTAGTCTTTCAAGTTTAAGTGTCTATTTAATTCCGTTAATCGCATTAATGTTATCTTTTGATGCATTAGTGGGCGAGTTTGAAAGAGGTACCATGATGTTATTGTTAACTTATCCGGTGACTCGCGGGCAAGTTATTATGGGTAAGTTTATAGGACATGTGCTGATATTATTCATGGCGATTTTTGCGGGTTATGGTGGCGCTATTATCATTATGACACTGTTAACGGGTGGCAGCACGGAAGGCTGGCAAGCCTATGCCATAATGATGATGAGTTCCTTATTACTTGGCGCGGTGTTTATTGCGCTAGGTTATTTGATGAGCATATTAGTGCGAGAAAGAGCAACTGCCGTCGGTGCTGCAATTGGTTTGTGGTTGGTGTTTGTCGTGTTGTATGATCTTTTGTTGTTTAGTGTTTTATTAATCGATGATGGTCAACTAATGAGTCAGCAACTGTTTTCACTATTGATGCTGATAAGCCCGACGGATAGTTATCGTATTTTAAATTTAAGTTTGTTTGAAGGTGTTAGTGAAGCAGCAGGCATTGCGGGTATTGCCAGCGAAGCGGGCATGAGTAGCGCGCTGTTAATTGGTGTCATGGTTTCGTGGGTGATTGTGCCACTAACGGCTACATTATTAATGTTTCAGCGTCGAGAGCTTTAGATTAATGCATCGTGATTTTCTAAGTCGTAACTATCATAGAGAATAAAATGTTTAAATTGAGTTTATGGTTACTGGTTTTTGTATTATCGGCCTGTGAAAAAGATATGCCGGTTGAAATGCCGAGCGCGCACAAACTAAGCCGTGAAGCGAATGGCTATTATTGTTTGATGACCGTGGTTTATCATAAGGGCCCTAAGGCGCAGATTATTCTTAGCGATGGTAAAGTGCTGTGGTTTACCTCGGTACGAGATAGTATCTCTTTTACCCTGCTGCCGGAAGAGCCAAAAAACATTGCGGCTTTTTATGTGAATGATATGTCAGAAGCTAACTGGGATAACCCTGGTGAAGATAACTGGATTGATGCACACACTGCCTGGTACGTACTAGGCAGTGATCGTTCAGGCGGTATGGGCGCACCTGAAGCGGTGCCATTTGCAACAAAAATAAAAGCCGACTTATTTGCCAGTCAACGAGGCGGCGTTGTTCATTCACTTGAGAACATTCCACCTGCATATATTATGGAATTAGCTGAATAGAGTGCGCGTAAATTTATGATTGATTGATCTTCAGGCTAGCTTTATTTCATTAAACGTTTCAAAAAAACCTTCATTTCTTTGGCGGCCTGAATGTCCCCCTTACGCTCGGCAATCTCAATGCCTCTTTCATAGGTCTTAATCGCCAATGCATTTTGCTGCGTTTGCGCATAGGCCTTACCCAGCAGTTTAAATGCCGCCGAGTATTCCGCATCAAATTCCAGGGCCTTTAATAAGTGCTCAATTGCCTCATTAAACTCTTTTGCTTTAATTAAAGCCTGAGCCAGCCCAAAACGCAGAATTAAACTATCCTGCCCATTCGCCAACATTGTTTTAAGAATTTCACTGTTCATACCGCTTAACATAGAGTGTTGTGGAGAAAACTCAAGCCCACAAAAACTAAGGCCATCATAGAATAAAGGCACATGGTAAGATTGGCCGTAGTAGTAAGAACAGCAATAGGAACTGAAGTGGTAGTGAGAGCGGCATATTTTATTTTGGGCTGGATATTTTTTGCTCTGGGCATAATAGGTGTTTTATTACCCGTGGTTCCTACAACCCCGTTTATGTTGTTAGCGCTGTGGGCATTTGCGCGTAGTTCAGAGCGTTTTCATAATTGGCTTTATCACCATCGTTTGTTTGGGCCACCGCTACAGCAATGGAGTGAGTATCGGGTTATTCCATTGTACGCGAAAATAACATCGGTTAGTTTTATGGGCATCAGCTTTGTAATGATGTTATTTTTTTCACCGTTGGTTCTGTGGTTAAAATTAATCATTGCTGCCCTAATGCTATACGGTGCCTGGTTTATTTTAAGCAAGCCATCAAAGCCTCCAGAAAAGCCAGCTGAAAAGTCACCAACAGTATCTTGATTGATTTGCAGCAGGTATCATCCGCCCCATGGATACCTTGCTAAACTTTTCTACCGAGGAATTATTTTTTACCGCCCTGGTGTTTATCTGGACCGGCTTTGTACGTAGCGGCCTGGGTTTTGGTGGTGCGGCATTGGGCTTGCCATTAATGTTGTTTATTTATGATCAGCCGCTGTACTGGTTGCCGATGATTGGCATTCATTTGTTATTTTTTTCCGGCATGACCCTGGGCTCGCGTATTCATCAAATTGATCATGCCTATTTAAAAAAATCCATTTTAATTATTGTGCCATTTACCCTTATCGGTGTGTTTGGCCTGATTCAATTACCCACCCACTGGCTGGTAAATTTCATCTACGGGGTGACTTTATTTTATGCGGTGTTGTGGATACTCGGCTTAAATGTACGCAGTCATAATATCTGGATAGATCGATTTTTACTGGGCCTCGGTGGCTATGTTGCCGGTACCTCACTCACCGGTGCACCACTGATCGTTGCGGTGTTTATGCGCAATGTAGCAGCACAGTTATTGCGTAACACCTTGTTCGTGCTGTGGTTCATTATTGTGAGCATTAAGATGACGGCATTTGTGGTGCTGGGTATAGAGCTGAACTGGATGGCGGCCTTGGCTTTAATACCAATAGCGGCGATTGGCCATGTGATTGGGCTTAAAACCCACGAGTACATTTTGCACAACGACGCGCTGTTTAAGCGCCTAACTGGGCTGGTTTTGTTTGTAATTAGTGCGCTGGGTTTATTCAGTGCGAATGCAGGCTAAAATTATCGGCGCTATTAAATGATAAAATCCTCTGCCTGAATGAAGCTAATCATTAGTAATTTTGCTAAAATTGGCGAAAATTTAACCAGTGATCTGAAATTTTATCGAAATCCATTTTGATAAATTCATAAACCATATAAGTACAAAACTGATGTTTTATAGTGATACCTACGATGTAATTGTGATTGGTGGCGGCCATGCTGGCACAGAAGCGGCGATGGCGGCGGCGCGCATGGGTTCAAAAACCCTGTTGCTCACGCATAATATTGAAACCCTGGGTTTGATGAGCTGTAACCCGGCGATTGGTGGTATCGGCAAGGGACATCTGGTTAAAGAAATTGATGCCATGGGCGGCGTTATGGCGAAGGCCGCGGATAAAGGCGGCATTCAATTTCGCACGCTCAATAGCAGCAAAGGCCCGGCGGTTCGTGCGACGCGCGCGCAGGCGGATCGCCAGTTATACCGTCAGGCGATTCGTATTGCTCTGGAAACGCAGCCGAACTTGTCTATTTTTCAGCAAGCGGTGGATGACCTGATTATAGAAAATGATCAGGTAGTCGGCGTAGTTACGCAAATAGGGCTGAAATTCAGGTGTAAGACGGTGGTACTTACCGTTGGTACCTTCCTCGGTGGTTTAATTCATATTGGTGAAAGTAATCATTCGGGTGGTCGTGCAGGTGATCCACCTTCGATTGCCTTAGCTCAGCGACTACGTGATTTACCTTTTAGAGTCGGTCGCCTAAAAACCGGTACGCCACCGCGCATAGATACCCGTTCGATTGATTATTCAGAGCTGCAGGAACAGCCAGGCGACAAGCCGACACCGGTATTCTCATATATGGGCTCGCAGGCGGATCACCCTGAGCAGATCTCCTGCCATATTACCTACACCAATCAGCAAACCCATGACATTATTAAAGGCGGCCTGGATCGATCGCCAATGTACTCTGGTGTAATAGAAGGCGTTGGCCCGCGTTATTGCCCATCCATAGAAGACAAGGTGGTGCGCTTTGCCGATAAAGACTCGCACCAGATTTTCATTGAGCCTGAAGGCCTGAACAGTTTTGAGATTTACCCCAATGGCATCTCCACCAGCCTGCCATTTGATGTGCAGTTTGAGCTGGTGCGCTCTATTAAGGGTTTTGAAAATGCCTTTATTACGCGCCCGGGTTATGCGATTGAATATGACTTTTTTGATCCGCGGGATTTAAAGCAGTCACTGGAAACACGTTTTATTAAAGGCCTGTATTTTGCGGGGCAAATTAACGGCACCACCGGTTACGAAGAGGCCGCGGCACAGGGCATGTTAGCCGCTATCAATGCCTCATTGCAGGTGCAGGAAAAAGACGCCTGGTCGCCACGCCGTGATCAGGCCTATATTGGTGTGCTGGCAGACGACTTAATTACCAATGGCACGCAAGAGCCGTATCGTATGTTTACTTCGCGTGCCGAGTACCGTTTATTATTGCGTGAAGATAATGCCGACCTGCGTTTATCCGAAGTCGCCCATGAAATGGGGCTGTTAACAGAAGATCACTGGCGCAGTTTTAGTGAAAAGCGCGAAAGTGTAGAGCGTGAAAAACAACGTTTAACGGATATATGGGTGCAGCCCAACTCGAATGCCGGTAAGGCGCTGGAAGCCGTACTGGCCAAGCCGTTAAGCAAAGAGTCCCGCGCACTGGATTTACTCAAACGCCCGGAAATGGATTATGCCAGGCTAACTTCAGTGGCAGAGCTGGGCCCAGCGGTGAGTGATCCGTTAGTGGCCGAGCAGGTGGAAATTCAAATTAAATACGAAGGCTATCTGAATCGCCAGCTGGAAGAGGTAGATAAGGCGCGCCGTTATGAAGATAAGAAAATCCCGGAGCAGTTAGAATATGATCAGGTGAAGGGCCTATCCAATGAAGTGCGGCAAAAGCTGATCGACCATCACCCGGCAACCTTAGGCCAGGCGGGGCGTATCTCCGGGGTTACACCGGCGGCAATTTCAATACTGCTCGTGCACCTTAAAAAAGGTGCACACAATAACTAGGTCAAAATAGTAGCGGCGTGGTAAACACCTGGAAATGGATAGCATTTAATAAGCGAAACTAACGGGTAGTTTTGTTATCCGTATTTATGGATAGATTTTGTATGAATCCCGGTTTATTAAGGCCAACTGCACTTTTGTCATTCCGGTATACTTTTGAGCCGGAATCTAGTGACTCATGGTCGATAAGGGCGCTGGATCCCAGCTAGAAGCGTGCTGGGATGACGGGGTCTTTACGGGTTTTAGCTTGCCTGAACCGTGCAAAAATCTCATATAACATTTGTTCACAAAATAATCAGGAGAGCATATGGGTGTTTATATAAAGGTGGTCTGTGCGATATTTTTACTGTGTTTTAGTTTTACCCTGCAGGCGGCTGATGCCTATATTTTGCAGAAGAGCCCCTATAGCGTAAATGAAACACTGGATCGACTGGAAGTGGTATTAAAGAAAAAAGGCATAACGGTGTTTGCACGGGTGGATCATAAGGCCGGTGCAGATAAAGTAGGTTTAAACATGCAGCCTACGCAGTTATTGATTTTTGGGAATCCTAAAATGGGTACGCCATTGATGAATGAAAACCGTCTGATGGGGCTAGATTTACCGATGAAGGCCCTGGCCTATAAAGATGCTGCATCGCAGGTTTGGCTGGCCTATTTAAACCCCGCTGAGTTACAGCAGCGACACAATATCAAGAATCAAACGGTTATTAATAAAATGACACAAGCGCTGAATGGCTTAACCAGCAAAGCGCTGAATAAAGACTGAATTTAAAGATATGAGCAATTGATGCAAGCAGAAATACGACTACAACAGGGCATAACGAAGTTAGGGCTAAATGTTACAGTCGAAGCACAGGAAAAATTAATCGCCTATTTGCAGCTTATGCTGAAATGGAATAAGGCGTATAACTTAACCGCCATTCGCGAGCTGGATTCCATGGTCATTCGCCATGCGCTGGATAGCTTGAGTATTTTGCCGTTTATAAATCAGTCGCCGGTACTCGATGTGGGTACCGGCGCAGGCCTGCCCGGCATTCCACTGGCTTTATGTTTGCCCGATCATCAGTTTGTATTACTCGACAGCAATGGCAAAAAAACACGCTTTTTGACCCAGGCAAAAATTGAGTTAGGTATTGAAAACATTGAAGTTATTCATAGCCGAATTGAGGATTACAGGCCCGATTGCCGCTTTGAAATGATTACCTGCCGAGCTTTCGCGGCGCTAAATACTATATTAGACCTCACCCAACATCTGGTAACATCTAGCACGCGGGTGATGGCAATGAAGGGCAAAGAAGAAATGCCCGCACTGGCCGAGGGTTATACCCAGCTAGCGCAACACGAATTACAGGTGCCCTGGCTAGACGAGGAAAGACGTCTTATAGAGATTCAAAAAGCCCAATAGCAGCCAAATAAAAGAAAACTAGATAAAAGAAAATTCATGGCAAGAATAATTGCAGTAACGAATCAAAAGGGTGGCGTGGGTAAAACCACGACATCGGTTAATCTGGCGGCCTCCCTGGCGCTGACCAAAAAGCGCGTGCTGCTGGTTGATTTAGATCCGCAAGGCAATGCCACCATGGGCAGCAATGTGGATAAGCATAATTTAGAAGCCAGTGTGCTAGATGTGCTGCTGGGCGATGAATCGATTCATAACTGCATTCAGAAACCGGAACTGATTGGATTTCATGTGCTGCCAGGGAATGGTGATTTAACCGTCGCTGAAGTTGAGCTAATGAATGCAGAAGGCCGCGAGTCGCGCTTACGAGAGGCGCTTAAGCTGGTTGATGCCGATTACGATTTTATAATTATCGACTGTCCGCCGTCCTTGAATATGTTAACCCTGAATGCCCTGGTCTCTGCACACGGCGTGTTGATTCCCATGCAGTGTGAATACTATGCATTGGAAGGCCTGTCGTCATTAATAGAAACCGTAGAGCAGGTGCGTGGCAGCGTGAATCCGGGCTTAGAGATAGAAGGCCTGTTGCGTACTATGTATGATCCGCGCAACAAACTGGCGATTGATGTATCAGAGCAACTAATTGAGCACTTCGGTGATAAAGTATATCGCACCGTGGTGCCACGCAATGTGCGTTTGGCCGAAGCGCCATCACATGGCCTGCCGGTGTTAAATTACGATAAAACCTCACGCGGTGCCCTGGCTTATTTTGCTTTGGCCGGCGAGGTGATTCGCAAGCAGGTAAAAGCCGCGCATCCAACGGGTGAAGTGGCATAGAGTCGCGTCCCATTTTAATAAAATTATAAATTAGAGTTATTCATGGCAGCAAAGAAACGAGGTTTAGGACGTGGTTTAAACGCATTACTGGGTAGTGCGGCAGAGGTTAAGGAATTAACAGATCCTAAGCCAGCGCCTATATCCCCTCCATCAGGCTCGGGCGAATCAAGTAATAATGAGCTGCGCCATTTACCGGTTGAGCTGATTCAGCGAGGCATCTATCAGCCGCGCGTACATTTTGAGCCTGAGTCGTTACAGGAGCTGGCTGAGTCGATAAAAGCGCAGGGTGTGGTGCAGCCCATTGTGGTTCGACCCATTTCTGCGGGTCGTTTTGAGCTCATCGCTGGCGAGCGCCGCTGGCGTGCAACACAGCTTGCGGGCTTGCATGAAATCCCCGCTGTAGTTAAAGACCTGAGTGATCAGGCTGCTGCAGCTGTCTCCTTAATAGAAAATATTCAGCGTGAAAACCTGAACCCTTTAGAAGAATCCCGTGCCCTGCAGCGCTTGATTGATGAGTTCGACATGACGCATCAACAAGTGGCTGAGACGGTGAGTCGTTCTAGAACCACGGTGACTAACTTGCTGCGTTTGAGGGATTTAAACGAAGATGTGAAGTTGTTAGTTGACGAACGTAAAATTGATATGGGTCATGCCCGTGCGCTATTGGCGCTAACCGGCCATGAGCAAAGCCTGCTGGCCAATAAAGCAGCGGATCAGGGCTGGTCGGTACGCGAAACCGAGAAAAAGGTTAAGCAGCAGTTAAACCCAGCGGCTAATGTGAGTGAAACAACAGGCCGAACTGACCCTGATATTAAGCGCTTACAAGATCAGGTAAGTGAGCGTTTGGGTGCGCAGGTCGATGTGCAGCATAAAAGTAATGGCAAGGGTAAGTTGGTCATCAGCTATTCCAGCCTGGATGAGCTGGACGGTATTCTGAATAAAATTCATTAAATGAGACGAGTGAAATTTTCCTCTGGCTTATCAATAACCTGTGGCAATAGGGATTTTCTTAATGCCCTAAACGGGTCAGGGTTTAAGGGGTAAATAACCCTACAAAATAGCTGGAGACCTTGCCCCATCCACTATATTAATATATTTGCGTTTTCTTAAATAAAAAACCCTTATTCGTAGATTAAGGTTGACCATCCCCCCGCAGACTCATATAATTTGCGCGCATTTTCAGCGATGTGATTTGCGCTTTGTCAAAACAATGCTAAAAACCAGCACCACAGAAATAAAGAAAATATTATCGATTCAATTTGTCGCGAGTCTTATGGCTGGTGCGGTTGCCTGGGTGTTCAGTGGGCCTATTGCGATATCTGTTGTTGCAGGTGGCTTAATCGCCAGTTTGGCAAATGGTTATTTTGCATGGAAAGTTTTTGCTAAGCAGCGAGAAGTTGAATCTGCACAAATCCTCAAGACCTATTATGGCGCAGAGGTCGGCAAAATTATTTTGACCGTAATGTTGTTTGTATTCGTGTTTAACACGGTCAAGCCACTAAACGTGATAGCACTTATGGGTGCTTACTTGTTAATCACAATGATTCCCATGTTGGCGTCATTCTTTATCAATACGGATAAAGATGACGACGGCAAGAATAAGAATTGGAGAGAAAAGAATGTCAGCTGACGGCATAACTTCCGGTGAATATATAAAACATCACCTCCAGAACATGACATATGGCAACCACCCGCAAAACGGTTGGAGCTTTGCAGAAACTGCAGAGCAGGCTAAAGATATGGGGTTCTGGGCATTTCATGTAGATTCATTAGGCTGGTCTATTGGCTTAGCTATACTCTTTTTCTTTATGTTCCGCAGTGTCGCTAAAACAGCTACGACTGGCGTACCTACTGGTTTTCAGAACTTTGCAGAAATGATCATTGATTTCATTAATGACAGTGTGCGTGGTTCATTTAGCGGTAAGAATGATGTGGTTGCTCCACTGGCGCTTACTGTATTTGCCTGGGTGTTCTTAATGAACATGATGGATTTGATACCGGTTGACTGGTTGCCAATGCTGGCACAATGGATTGGCGCAAGCTTCTTCGGTGCAGACCCTCATCATATATTCTTTAAAGTAGTACCCAGCACAGACCCCAACGTTACCTTTGGTATGGCGCTGGGCGTATTCTGGTTAATGCTCTACTACAGCATAAAAATTAAAGGCATAGGCGGGTTCTTTGGTGAGCTTGCATTCCAGCCATTTGGTAAGGCCGGTGCACCCGTTAACCTGGTATTAGAGCTAGTGTCTCTAATCTCTAAGCCAATCTCTCTTGCTCTGCGACTGTTCGGTAACATGTACGCGGGTGAAACAATTTTCATCTTGATTGCAATTATGTACTCAGCAGGGTTGGCCACTGGTCTATTTGGTGGTGTGTTGCAGTTAGGCTGGGCTATATTCCACATCCTGATTATTACGCTACAGGCATTCATATTTATGACCCTGACTATCGTATATCTGGATATGGCACATCAGGATCACTAATCTAGATGGCGGTAGACGCTAAAGATTAATGTATTAATTTTTAAATTTTAAACTTAAAACTATTCTCAACAGGAGATTAACAATGACTGAAGCACAAGCATTTCTATTTATCGCCGGCGCTTTAATGATGGGCCTAGGCGCATTAGGTGCAGCAATTGGTATCGGTATCTTAGGTGGCCGTTTTCTTGAAGGTGCTGCACGCCAGCCTGAATTGATTCCCATGCTACGTACACAATTCTTCATCGTAATGGGTCTTGTTGACGCGGTTCCTATGATCGCTGTTGGTATTGCTCTGTATGTTCTATTCGCTGTAGCTGCCTAATTATTCGGTTTTACTTACCCAGTTTTGGGGAAGGTATACCTGAACAGTTAACGAAATAGTTACCGAGGAACACACATGAACATCAATGCAACTCTGATCGGACAATCAATCGCGTTTTTCGTGTTTGTATGGTTCGTAATGAAATATGTTTGGCCACCG